>Ga0268362_100013_pt1 | contig 199750 bp, 190 predicted proteins | sample MetcocultureR2M_FD_197214 | JGI IMG/M metagenome (GOLD analysis project Ga0268362, IMG submission 197214) | Soil microbial communities from Anza Borrego Desert, Southern California, United States - Methanotrophic co-culture R2-M | ecosystem: Environmental > Terrestrial > Soil > Desert | place... | reverse complement strand
ATGGGCTTGCATCGTGATTTCTAAGACGGTATCTACGAATACTTGAATCCATTCACCCGAGCCGAAGGCGCCAACGACGTCCGCCAAGCCGGTTTTGCCGTACGAGCGCGATGAAAACGCTCTAAGGGTGATTGTTTTATCGCTCGAAGAACCCTCTTGGCCATTTCTCGCGCCTCTATATTTCTCTCCGTTTCACGCTCGGCCACGCTGTTTAGGACTGTGCCGCTTCCGCTTGTCGGTTTTTTCCAATACGAACGATAGATCGTGTTGCTACAGTACGCCGCACGGGCCGCCAAAAGGTTCGTTGTAGATTGAAGTCGTTGTAGATCGATAGAACGGTGCGGCATTGTCACAAAGGTGTTCATTCGATCGCGAAAACTGGTTAAGGAGATGTCGATGTTTACTAAACAACCGATTACGAAAAAGCTAAATGTCCCCGCCGATATGGTTTGGGGAGCGATCCGAAAAATAGGAAGACTCGACGTTTGGTTTCCGTTCATCGAAACGTGCAGAGTAGAGGGTGATGGAAAGGGCGCATTGCGATATATGACCGTAGCAGGCGGCGGCGAGATAAAAGACACTATTGAAGAAATCGACGACATAAACATGCGATTGATATATCTTCGGCCGATATCTCCATTTCCCGTAACCTATTACAAAGGGACGGTCGAAGTCTTTAAGTCTTATGATGGCTTGGGCGTTGTAGTGTGGACTATCGATTTCGAATCGCAGCCCGAAGATGCCGCATCGGTGGCCGAGCTAGTGCGCGGTGCTATCAGCGCAGGTATTGACGGCATGGAGAAAGACCTCCAGTCCGCATAGAGCATCATCGAATGCAGCGGAGATTTCCCCAAGCACGACGACCGGTGAGCCACTCTTCGAACCAGCCTAATTGGAAATTTGCCCGATGAAGACAGAAACATCTTTGACATTACCCGCGCTCGACCCTTCCCGTGTTCCCGCCAGAACCGCCTCGACCTATCCGACGGAACGACTCCGTTCATTGACCGCCGGACGAAGCAAAAGGGCTCTCGGCGATGCGCTGGGCCTGCAGACCTTCGGCGTCAACCTGGTCACACTGGAGCCGGGCGCCGTGTCGGCGCTGCGGCATTGGCATACCCGGCAGGACGAGTTCATCTACGTTCTGGAGGGGGAATTGACTCTGGTAACCGAGCAAGGGGAGCAAATCCTAGTCCCCGGACTATGTGCCGGATTTCCGGGCGGCCGGCCGGACGGGCATCAGCTGATCAACCGCGGACAATCCGTCGCGGTCTATCTGGAAATCGGCGACCGGCTTCCGGGGGACCTTGCCAACTATCCCGACGAAGATTTGGAGGCGCGTGCGGTTCGCGGCTCTTATCGGTTCTTCCGCAAAGACGGTACGCCTTACGAGTGAGGTTCCAGGCGAGCCATGAATGGACATTCGAGCTGCCACTCCGGATGATGCGCGACGCATCAGCGCGCTCCTTCGCGATCTCGCCGGCAAGTACATCGCGCACGAATTTTCCGAGGAAGGAGCCGGCCGCTTGCTCGAGTCGATGAGCGAGGTCGCGATCAGGAGCTACCTGGAGTCGGGTTACCGCTATCACCTTGCCGAGGAAAATGGCGAATTGGCCGGTGTGATCGCAATCAGGGACAATCGCCATCTCTATCATTTGTTCGTATCCGAACGTTTCCAGAGCAAGGGCGTGGCCAGAAGGCTCTGGGAAGTCGCCAAGGCCGCGAGTCTCAGTGCCGGAAATCCAGGTGTGTTTACCGTGAATTCGTCTCGTTATGCCGTCGCCGTATACGAAAAATTCGGATTCGTCAGGCAATCCGAAGCGGTCGACGTTTCGGGCGTGATTTGTATACCCATGAAACTGGAGTCGGTAATTCGTGAATAAATTTTGGAGTCCCGCCATTCGGGATTTGACGCCTTATACGCCCGGCGAGCAGCCCAGGTTGAACGATCTCATCAAGCTCAACACCAACGAAAATCCGTATCCTCCTTCGCCCAAGGTGTTAGAAACCTTGCGTGGCGAGATGGGCGAAACGCTCCGGCTTTATCCCGATCCCGATGCCGATCGCCTGAAAGAGGCCATTGGCCGATTTTATGGCGTCGAGAAACATCAAATCTTCGTCGGCAACGGATCGGACGAGGTGCTGGCCCATGCCTTTCAAGCGCTGCTGAAGCACGACTTGCCCATTCTGTTTCCCGATATCACCTACAGTTTTTATCCGGTCTACTGCGGTCTTTACGGCATCGAGCACACCTGCATTCCGCTGACCGAGCGCTTCGACATCCGGATCGACGATTACCGGCGCCCGAACGGCGGAATCATCTTCCCGAATCCGAACGCGCCTACCGGCTGCCTGCTGCCGCTCGCCCATATCAAAGCGCTGCTCGAAAACAACACGGAATCGGTCGTGGTGATAGACGAGGCCTACATCGATTTCGGCGGCGAATCCGCCGTGGCGGCGGTCGAACGCTTCCCCAATCTGCTGGTGATACAAACGTTGTCCAAGTCGCGGTCCCTGGCCGGCCTGCGGGTAGGTTTCGCCATCGGAGACGCCGGTTTGATCGAGGCTTTGGAGCGCGTGAAGGGCAGCTTCAATTCCTATCCGCTGGATCGCTTGGCCATCGCCGGCGCGGTGGCGGCGTTCGAGGACCGGGACTATTTCGAGAGCACGCGGCTAGCCATCATCCGGAGCCGGAATCAGCTCGTTCGGGAGCTATCCGGATTGGGATTCGAGGTATTGCCGTCCGGCGGGAACTTCGTATTCGCCCGGCATCCCCGTAGGGACGCAGCGGAGCTGGCTGCGCTGCTTCGGCAGCGGCATATTATCGTGCGGCACTTCAGGCAGCCGCGGATAGAGCAATTCCTGCGCATCACCGTCGGCACCGACGCTCAGTGCCGAGCGTTGGCGGAGGCGCTAGCGTCTATCTTGGAATCGCCGCGCTGAGTCGTTTCATACCGGCCACCGGCATAAAACGCGGGGATCTCTGGCGGAAGCAACGGCACACAACGGACCCGAACGCCTGCAACCGCGGCATCAAACCACATCGCTACGTTGGACCCATGGTCGATTTTGGGGTGATTACCGAATTCACCAGATTGTAGCTACGCTACCACGGGTTCGATGTCGCTCTCGGGTACCCGCAAAATGCCGCCAGAAGGAAATTCGATAAAACAGTCGTCGCTGTTGAAGCGCGAATAGCGTTTGACGATGGCGGGTTGACCGGGGAGGTAGGAGTCCTTGAAAAAGCGCGGTCGTTTGGGTTTATACAGTACTGCCGTACCGAGGGGAATTTTGGTGCTTGATTGTGACAATCGAGGATTCATAGCCGTGGAAGATTTATCCATTATACGCTCAAACCGCATCGGAATGTCGACGACATCGAGCGGAACTGATCTCGACGAGTGGTCGGTGTAAATCGATACCGAAACAGGTTCGGGTCGTGACTGAGGAAATCAAAGATAAGGTGCGACAAATTTACAGAGGACTCTATTCAAGCCTCCTTTGCGCGCCTTGTAAGCACGTAAAATTACCTACGAGCCGTCTTCGGGCAGACCCAACCGGCTACGACAGCGGTTGAAGTCCCCGCAGGTTCCGGAAGCTGCTGGAACGTACGGTATCTAGGAAGTCCAGCATAAAGGCCGATGTCGCCATCGGCGCGGTGGTCGCCGCGTACAAGGCGCTCCACAGACCTTTTTTGCCGATCGGTTTTCCCAAGACGTAATCCCGCTCCAGATAGCTCTGAACCGTCCAGTTGGGCAAGGCCGCAATGCCGCGACGGCTGGCCACCAGTTGTAGGATAGCCACCGTCAGTTCGGCGGTGCGCCGTTTCGGTTCTATTCCGACCGGCTTCAGGACCTTGCGCACGATGTCCAGCATGTCGTCCGGCACCGGATAGCTGATCAGCGTTTCCGCGGCGAAATCTTCGGGTTTCAGGAAGGGTTTGGGCGCGAACGGATGCTGCCGCGACACCAAGCCGACGATTTCGAAACTGAACAGTGGATGAAAAGCAAGCCCCGAGCGGTGCTGCGGCTCGGAAACCACCACCAGTTCCGCGCGATTTTCCAGCAGTAGGGCCAACGGGTCGGTGTGGAAGCCCGAGACCAGATCCAGCTCGATTTCCGGCCAGTGCTCCCGGAATTGGTCCATGGCCGGCATGAGCCAATCGAAGCAGGTGTGACACTCCACCGCAATGCGGAGCTGCCCGGCTTCGCCCTGGGCGATGCGCGCGACGTCCCGCTCCGCATCTCCGACCAGTTTCATGACTGTTTCCGCCAGCGTATGCAGGCGCTGGCCCGCCGGCAAGAGCCGCAGCGGCTGGCTCTTGCGCTCGAACAGGCTGACGCCGTAGTGCTCCTCCAGCTGCTTGATCTGATGCGAGATCGCCGATTGGGAGAGATATATCCGGGTCGCGGCTCGGGACAGGGTGCCGGTTTCCACCAGGGCCAGCAGGGTTTGCAAATGGCGCAGCTCCAAAATCGACTGAATCATGAACAAAATCGATGAAGTTTATGAAAAAGTTGAGTTTGAATAATAATCATCGCGAGCCGATCATGCCAGCTCCGAATCGACCTACAAGAGGAGCAGACTCATGGCGGTGACGCATTCTTTGGGATTTCCCCGCATCGGGACTAAGCGCGAGTTGAAGCAGGCTCTGGAAGCTTACTGGACCGGCAAGATCGGTCTCTCGGATTTGAAGCAAACCGGCCGACAGTTGCGCGAACGGCATTGGAAACTCCAAGCCCGAGCCGGGATCGACCTGGTGCCGGTGGGCGATTTCGCCTATTACGATCAAATGCTGAACATGGCGGTATTGCTGGGAGCCGTTCCGGAACGCTTCGGTTTCGGCGACGAGCCTCCGGATCTCGACCGCTATTTCGAACTGGCCCGAGGCAGCAAGGATCAGCCGGCCATGGAAATGACCAAGTGGTTCGACACCAACTACCACTATATCGTCCCGGAATTCCATCGCGACACGAGGTTCCGCCTGGGCGCGGAGTGGTTGTTCGAAGAGGTGGAGGAGGCCAAGGCTCTGAAACTCAATCCCAAGCCTGTGCTGATCGGTCCCTTGACCTATTTGTTTCTGGGCAAGGCGAAGGAAGAAGGGTTCGACCGGCTGGAATTACTGCCCCATCTGGTGCGGGTCTATGCGGAAATCCTCCGGAGACTTAAAGATCAAGGCGTCGCCTGGGTGCAGATGGACGAGCCGGCCCTCGTGCTCGACCTGCCGCTGGATTGGCTCGCCGGCTATCAGGAGGCTTACCGCGCTCTGGCAGCGGCGGGGCCGAAAATTCTCCTCGCGACCTATTTCGATTCGGCGGCGGATCAGGCGAGTTTGCTGAAGGCGCTGCCGGTGGCTGGATTGCATATCGATGCCGTCAGAGCGCCGGATCAGGTGCCGGTTTTCGTCGACGGGTATCCTTCGGACAAAATTCTGTCGCTGGGGCTCATCGACGGCCGCAACATCTGGCGTACCGACCTCAGACGCACGCTGGCGCTGGCCGAAACCGCCCGTGCCGAGCTGGGCAAGCGGCTGTGGCTGGCGCCGAGCTGTTCACTGCTCCACGTACCGGTAGACGTGGAGCCGGAGTCCGAACTGGATCCAGAGATCAAAGACTGGTTGGCCTTTGCCGTGCAGAAGCTCGATGAGCTGGCGATCATGGACAAAGGCTTGCGGCTGGGCGTGGATGCCATCCGGACCGAACTGGAAGTTCAGGATCGGGCCTTGCAAAACCGGGCGGCATCGCCACGGATTCACAATCCGGCGGTCGGGGCCCGTCTCGACCAGTTGACCGAAGCGGATTTTCGGCGTTACTCGCGCTTTCCCGAACGGATCCCATTGCAGCAGAAAAGGCTGCGGCTGCCTGTCTTTCCGACCACCACGATCGGTTCCTTCCCGCAGACGCCGGACATCCGCAAGGCCCGCGCCGATTACCGCAACGGGGAGCTGAACGACGCCCTGTACCGGGAAACCATGCGCAAAGCCATACGCGAAGCCGTGCACAAACAGGAAGCGCTCGGGTTGGATCTCCTGGTGCATGGAGAAGTCGAGCGCAACGATATGGTGGAGTATTTCGGCGAGCAACTGGAGGGTTTCGTCTTCACCCGGCAGGGTTGGGTGCAGAGTTACGGCTCCCGTTGCGTCAAGCCGCCGATCATCGTGGGCGACGTGTCAAGGCCAAAGCCCATGACCGTGGAATGGATCGCCTATGCCCAGAAGCAGACCCGAAAGCCGGTTAAAGGCATGCTGACCGGTCCCGTGACTATCCTGCAATGGTCCTTCGTACGCGATGATCAGCCCCGAGCTACCACCGCTCTGCAAATCGCCCTGGCCATTCGCGACGAAGTCGACGACCTGGAGCAAGCGGGCGTCGCGGCCATCCAGATCGACGAACCTGCTATTCGGGAAGGTTTGCCGCTTAAGCGGCGGGACCGGAACGGCTATCTGGATTGGGCGGTAAAAGCGTTTCGCCTGGCTTCATCCGGCGTGGCGGACGATACCCAGATCCACACCCATATGTGCTACTCGGAATTCAGCGACATTTTGCCGGCCATCGCCGATCTGGACGCGGACGTGGTCACCATCGAAACCTCCCGCTCCGACATGGATTTGCTGACCGCTTTCCGCGATTTCCGTTATCCCAACGACATCGGCCCCGGTATCTACGACATTCACTCTCCCCGCATACCGCACAAAGAGGAGATGCTGCGCCTTCTGGAAAAAGCGTGCGAGGCCATTTCTCCGGAACGGCTCTGGGTCAATCCCGACTGCGGACTCAAGACGCGCGGATGGCCGGAGGCGGAGCAAACCCTGGCTCATATGGTCGAGGCGGCAAGAACGTTGCGTCGAAGATGGGCGCCAGCGGTTGAAGATCGACTTCATTCGTGAGGCGATCCGATTACCGATCAAACGCGCCGTCGGTTCCGAACCATCCGGATCACTTTGACGAGCGCTATGGCCCGTGCCGCCGGGCTGCCTACAGTCAGCCGGGAAACCGCCTTGAGCAACTGTCCGGCGACGAAGATGCGGGTTGCCGTCCGTGCCCAGCGGGGAAATCGCGACGAGGAAGAAATTTGGATCATGGCTGCGCGTGCACGTTCGCGGGAAAGCCACTGAGTGATGACGGGCTGAACCTCCGTGTTCCCGCCGACTTCGGCGAGCCCGAGTGGCCTCCCACCCGTTGACCCCCGTCATCACTCAGTGCTGATACTCGCCATCCGTGGAGACGTCCAGAAGACCGCTATTCCCTTGGCTCTCTGGGACGAAACATCCCGTTTCGCACTCGGCGCATCAATCCGCGCGTCCCGCGGGTTATGGCGGATGTCCGAGCCGAGTGGCAGGTATTAGATCGCTCGGAATAGGTTAAGACAATACGTGGGGTTACCTAGCCCGCATTTCTCATACCCTCCAATCGCAAACGGTCGCTTTAGCCGCGACCCTTCCAATCGCAAACGGTTATCCGGGGAAGGGGCTGGCCGGGAGCGCCGGAGCCGCCCTTCCTACTGCGGACGCCGATCCGCTCGCCGTGACGCGCCGTCCGGCTCCGCGCCAAGTTCGGGGTGGCCTTCCTTGGCCACCCGCTCGGAGAAGCCCTTCACGCCGGCTCGACGTCGTATCGTAGGTCGGCAATCCTTTCCCGACACACGCTCGTCGGCAAAGGATTGCCGACCTACAACGACACCGTCACTCAGTCCGTGCGGCGCGCCACAGCGGCGTCTCGACGCCCTCGCTACGAAGGGGTATGAGAAATGCGGGCTAACCGAGTTTTCCTAGGCCGTGATCGAAGCGGCGGTTTGCAGATGATGCGATTCGGATACTCGCCGTATCTTGCGAAAATCGCTAGCTTAGGTGGACATTTCGGCGGTCCAGGACTCGTATTCAGCAAGTTGTTGCTCGACCAGAAGCAGGCAAACGCTCAACATCAGCGCATCGTCCGTGTAGCCCAGAATCGGGATGACGTCCGGGATGAGATCGACCGGACTCAAGACGTAGAGGAGGGCGGCGACAATCGCCGAGAGCGCATACCAGGGGATTTGGCGATAGGTGCCGTTCCGATAGTCCCGCACCAGTGCGATCATCAGTTTGACGTCCCGCAGGAAACGGCCGAGCGGACCTTTGGATTCGAACGTCCGCTTTATGTCGTCGGCCTTTTCGATCACTCCCTTGATATCGCTCTCGGTGAGCTTTTTGGCGTCGGCGTTCAGCCGTTCTTTAATCTTTTGTCTCAACATTGGTTTTTCCTCTCAAGGAAATTCGAGGACCTTTGATCGCGGTTTCACACGATCAGCGGCAGGTCTAATTTACGCTCTCCGTGTGTGCTCCGCAGCAATCTTTGGCGTATTTTCCGGTTTGTTCGATCACGGGATGACGGGAACGCCTGTGAGCGTTCGAAAGGTGCGGGATGAGCCGGGAGCGAAGTGGCAAGTGTGGCTATCTTGTCGGATGCTGCCGGCTGGCTGTGCCGTAACTCAGTGCCTGAAGAGCATGGTGACGAATATCCGCTCGCTACATCTGGCGAGCGCCGGAGGCGGATGACGGCCCCGGCGCCCGTGCCGATTCGATTACTCTTGCAAGTAGAATCTCAGTACTCCCAATGAGTCAATAACAAATAAATGGCGACGGTCATCACAACCACAACGAAAGCCAAAATTGCCAATATACCCGTTCCGCATGCCAGAAGGGTGAAGGAGAATTTCCATGCGGCAAAGACGTTTCCCATGCATTCGAGCGCCGATAGCATGGCCATGAGTATCGCGAAGATGACAATCCACTTCGCCGTGTAGCCTGGCAGGTAGACCCGCTTGGATCGGTTGCGGCGGTATGCCGCAGCGCGCTCCAGGAAGGAGCCCACATTTACGTTTTCAAAGATCCAGAGCGGCCACAGATACAAATAAAGGAGACAGGAGAGAGACCTGTCGTTCCGGATATTCGATACGTCGATATTCATTCTGCGCACCTCCATGATCGTTCAGACTCTCTGCCGCTAAATATATTTCATCTGGTGGTCCGCGGTAGAGCGGAATGGCGAAGCGGTTCCGCTGCGAATGACATTTCGGACGGCCTAGTGCGCGAGACCGAATCCCCCGGCACCAGCCGACGATCGGGAACGTGCCCTCAGATCGCGATTTTTGCCTAGGATGCTCGTCTAACAGAGATTGATGTGGATGTCAGACAAGGACAGGAATCATGCCGCTTCGGTTCGAAATCTCACTCAGGAATCCGCTGCACTTGGCCTTAGTCCTGTGCGTCCTAGCGGTCAGCGGTGGTGTTGTCGGTTCGATGTCCGAGCCGTCGATCCAGTGGGGCGAGTGTCCCGATTATCCAGAATTTAAGGATGTTGCAGCGGAATGCGCCTTCATTCCGGTACCGCTCAGATACTCGAATCCCGGCAGAACGATTCCGATATTCGTTGCGCGAGTGCGGGGCAGCGCGCCGGAAACCGAAAAGCGCGGACAGTTATGGTTTGTCACCGGCGGGCCGGGCGCATCGGCCATCGGGTTCGCGCAACAGTCTCAATCCTTTGCGGAACTGCGCCCGGAATGGGACTACTACATCTTCGAGCAGCGCGGCATCGGCAATTCGGCGCCGCTCTACTGTGCCGCCGCGGCTGACGAGGCGATCGTTGCGCCCGAGGATGCGCTGGACTGCCTCGCCGAGTTGCGCCGAGCTTGGCCGGAGGGTATTGAGGATTTTACCGTCACCAACACCGCACGTGATCTCGCTCACATCATCGACCGGCTACGTCCGCCCGGTCGGGAAGTGGTAGTGTACGGCGTCTCCTACGGCACGTATTTGGTGCAGCGGTACTTGGCCCTGCGCGGTGAGCAGCCCGATGCGGTAATTCTCGATTCGATCGTCGCAGCCGGGTACGAAGCGTACGACACGATTGAACGCGGTACCAATGCGGCGGCGCGAATGGTGATGGACCGCTGCGCGAAGGACGCCGACTGCCGTCGGCGCCTGGCCGGCATCGCCGCCGATCCGTGGACCGCTCTCGGCGTGACTTTCGCGCGCCTCGATCAGGGGCAACTGTGCCCGGAGTTGCAGGCGCGACTGGATTCGCCCCTAACCCGTTCCTATTTACGCAGTTTATTCGGTACGATGATCGAGAGGGCCGACCTGCGAGGATTGATGCCGGCCGTGGTGTTACGGCTGAATCGCTGTGTTCCGGACGACGTTATGGCACTGGAACATCTGATCCGATCACTCTCTTCGGAGTCGCTCTTTTCGGCGGCGGATTCGGAAGCGCCCGCGGCCGATCCGGGACCTGGCTTCGTACCTTACGAACAGGTGAAGTACTCGGCACCCCTTAGTTCGCACATCACGCTTTCGGAGCTGTGGGAAGGTACTTCTTTCGCGCAAATCATGAACGAAGCGGAGGGATTCTACGCCTGGTTGAACGTGGCGCCCTCGCTGGCTCTATTGGCCGATGCGCAGGTCTGGCCGGCGTACCGCGATCCATTGAGCGATCTGCACGCTAACACGCGAGCCCCCGCGTTGATGCTCAACAGCGATATCGACTCGAATACTCCCCTGGCCGAAGCCATACCGATTCGAGAGGACTTGAATGGCCCCAATCAGCGGTTCGTCACAGTGCCCGACGCCGGGCACGTCGTGATTTTGAATTCGCTTATGGCTGGCGCCAAAGGCGATAAACCGGCTGATCATTGCGGGACACGCGTGATGCTCTCCTTCCTCGATGATCCGTACCGCGAGCCGGATACGAGCTGCATCTCGGGCGTGGAACGGCTAAGCTTCGATGCCGCAAATTCGAGGAATCGCAAGAGCAGCCTCCAATACTTGGGCCGGAAGGACATGTGGTCCGCAAAATAAGCGTCGCGGAAGTTTTGCTTGACGGCATGCGTCGCCACGAACCTAGGATTCCGGGGTTCCGATCGGCCGAAAACGCCCTCTCATTGCTGCACGGTCACGAACGACAGCTTGCCTATCCCGGAACGCTGGGCGCTGGCCATGACCTTGGCCACGGCATCGAACACTGCCGTCCGATCGGCCTGGAGCTGGATGCTGATCTCGGGATCGCGTTCCTGTAGGGCTTTCAACTCGGCCTCCAGGGATTCCAGCGGCACTGGACGGTCGTCCAGCATCGGCTGTCCCTCCGCGTTCACGCTGAGGATGGCGATGTGCTGGTCCGGTGCCGGTTCGGTTTGCTCGGTCTTGGGCAATTTGACCCGAACCACCTGGGTCAGCAGCGGCGCCGTGACGATGAACACCACCAGAAGCACCAACATCACATCCACCAGAGGCGTGACGTTGATCTCGCTCATTTCGCCGCCGTCGTCGTCATTGGGCAATTGTATGGCCATGTTCGGTCACCGTTTGTTGGATCAGATGGTCTTGGATTGTCGCGTGCAGGAACTCGCTGGCAAAGTGGTCCAGTGCGATGACGATGCGCCGGTTCTGACGCAGGAAGAAGTTGTAGGCGATCACTGCCGGAATCGCCACGGCAATGCCCAAGGCGGTCGCGATCAACGCCTCGCCGATGGGGCCGGCCACCACTTCCAGACTGGCCGAACCCTTGGCGCCGATGTCCTTGAGGGCGTGCATGATGCCCCATACCGTGCCGAACAGGCCGACGAACGGCGCCGTGCTGCCGATGCTGGCTAGCCAGCCGAGACCGGCGTCCATCCGGGCCTTCTCCTTTTGAATCTGCAAACGCATGGCGCGTTCGATCAGGTCATGCCAGGCTTCATGCTTGTCGGCGCGGAAGGCCAGTTGTACCTTGGCCTGCGCCAGGGTCTTCAGCCCGGTCTGCTGCACCCGGGCGAGCTGAGCCGCGCCGTGGCTTACCGATTCTTGATCGATACCGAGCTCCGAGCCGTTCCTGACAATTTTCAGAAAGCTATGGTTGCGCAGCTTGTTCAAACCGAGTTCCCCCGCTTTCAGCAGAATCACGCTCCAGGTCAGCAGAGAAAAACAGCCGAGCATGCACAGAGTGCCGTCGACAATGGCGGTTTCCGATAGGTTAAACATGATCTCCTCTCGCGTTTAAGATTGTGATTTCGTTTGTTTCGCGCGGTTGTGGGCCGCACGGTTTCTGCGCCCTCGTGCCTGCCGCAACTTCGCCGCACAGCATCACTCACCGATCAGTCCCGAACGATGGTTAAGGCGGGCGACGGCCGACCGTCAAAGACAAAGCTCTGCCCGACGCGCCTAGCCACCTAACGAAACGTTCCTCTCATCCGGGTCATTCCAATTGGAACTCGATGGGCACGGTAACCCAACTTGCCTGCGCGACATCACCGCGCTTGGCGGGCACGAAGCGCCATTTTTTCACCGCCTCGAGGGCCGCTTCGTCCAATACGTCGTGGCCGCTCGATCGTTGCACCGACACCTCGCCGCAGCGGCCGTCGGCGGTAACGTAGACCCGCAGCAGGACCAGGCCTTCCCAGTGCCGGCGGCGCGCGATGCCCGGATAAACCGGTTTCGGATTGTTCAGATAGTTGGCGTTCGAACTGGCCGGCGTATAGGTGTCTTTGCGCGGAGCAGCGGCACGGTCTTGGGACGGTGCCGCCGGTGCTGGCGGTGCGGTGTCCGCTTGTTCCGGCTTTTGCGGCTCGACCTGTTTGACCGCGGAATCCTTGCGCACCGGTTTCGGTTTGGGTTTTTTCACCGGCTTGGGATCGGGTTTCTTCGCTTCCTTCGGAGGTGTCGGCGGGGACGGTACGGTCGGCTGGGTCACCGCCGGTGCGGGAGGCGCGGACAGAACCATGTCGATCATCGGCAGCGGCGCGGCTTCGGTGAAGGGCACAGGTTCCGGGCGGGCGAGATACCAGAAGAAAAGCAAACCGTGCAGTACGGCGGCCAGTCCGGCGGCGGCAGCCACCGCGAGCGGTCGCTTCCAGGTAACGGGGATCTCAGCCATCGTGACCGGCGTACCTCCGGGACCATCGAACGGCGGGTCCCCGGAAAAGAAATATGTGCTCATTCTCGGGACACCGTGCCGAATATGGGAGCGACCGCGCTCGTCGTCTTGCGCCGCGACTTCTGGCACTTGTCGACGCCTTGGAGCGAGAGTGTCGGTCCGACGGAGGATGATTTGTTGCGGTGTGCCTCCGTCCCGCACTCTTCCGGCACTTGGCGTGCAATCCGGCTGTCTTGCCCGGAGGGCTGGCATCCGGTGTTATCGGCAGGACTGTAACTGGAATCTTGTTGAAAATCGGCGACTTGCTGTCGCAACGCATTGAGGCGCAGGCGAACGTCGGCGAGCAACTCCTCGAGATATTCGAAATGAATCTGAAAATAGCGCGCCGAAGGAAACTCCGGTCCGCTCGTTGTCCCGGATTCCGAGGCTCGAGTTCCGTTCGGGTCGACCCTTCGGCTAGAGGCGGGGCGGCCTTGCTTGATCCTCATGACGATTCCTTTTTTGTTGCTTCTTATCCCTAATGACGTATGAGCGCGGCTAATCCCGCACTTCCGATAGAAAAAATTTTTCTGACGTCTATAAGTTGTTGTAAAGCCTAAAAAAGAAAAACCGGGTAGAGCGGATCTGTGGGATATGCCGTACTCGCTGTGTCTAAAGCTCACGCTCGATCCGGACGAATGCGCTTGGCGCTGATCTCGGGGTGTGTTGGATCGGGGATTTTCGAATGTGGTGTAGCACCCCGAGCACCACCGTCCGAAGCCGGAGCGGCTGCCGGAAACGCCAACGCTAATTCAGGCCATGGCAGGTTATCACTTGTTGTGTTGCAAGTTTTCCGCCCTCACCTAAAGGATCATCCTGAGGATGAACTCGATAAAGGGAGCTGAGTCGGTCTGCTTCATGCTGTTTTGCAGTGCCTGGTAGTACTTCGCCTGATGCCTATAGATCAGGCTTTCTACCGGGATGCCGGCGAACGAGGGATTCCAGCGGGAAGGTTAAGGTCTGCCACGGTCCCCCATGCGGCCGTTGCCGTCTGTGAAGGGATGGATGAACTTGAACTCGTAGTGAAACACGGAACTGGTAATCAGAGTGCTCGTAAGCGTCCGAGCCTTACCGTGTTGACGGCGTCAAGCCGCGATGGGCTGGGTCAGTTCCGTCACCTGATCGGCGAGGTTCCAGGGTAGGAACTCGTCGATCCGATTGACCGGATGCTCGGCGATGCGGGCCAGCACGGTCCGGAGGTACGCCTCCGGATCGAGGCCGTTGAGTTTGGCCGTGCCGATCAGGGTGTAGATCGCCGCCGCTCGCTGGCCGCCGGCGTCGGAGCCGGCGAACAGATAGTTCTTCCGGCCGAGCGCCACCACCCGCAACGCGCGTTCCGCGGCATTGTTGTCGATCTCCAGACGACCGTCATCGCGATAGCGGGTCAGCGCCGGCCAGCGGGTCAGGGCATAGCGGATCGCCTCGGCTAGCGCCGACTTTTTCGAGACCTGTGTCAGCGTGGTGTGCAGCCAGGTCTGAAGCGCCGCGAGGAGCGGACCCGCGCGGGCTTGCCGCGCTGCGGCACGGGCCTCCGGCGGCTGGCCCCGGATCTCGGCTTCGATCGTATAGAGCGCGCCGATACGCTGGAGCGCCTCGGCCGCCAAGGGACTCCTGTGGGCCTTGTGGAGCTCGTAGAACTTGCGCCGGACATGCGCCCAACAGGCGACTTCCTGCACGCGACCGGTGTCGTACAGCCCGTTGAATCCCGCATAGCCATCCGCCTGCAGGGCGCCTTCGAAGTCCTTGAGATGCGTCCTGGGATGCTGGCCTTGGCGGTCCGGCGCGTAGGCGAACCACACCGCGGGCGGCGTGAGATCACCGGCCGGGCGGTCGTCCCGGACATAGGTCCACAGCCGACCGGTCTTCGTGCGCCCCTGACCGGGCGCGAGCACCGGGACCGGGGTATCGTCGGCATGGAGTTTGTCGCCGGCGAGCACATGCCGGCGGATTGCCGCGACCAAAGGCCGGAGGAGGCCCGCGGCGTCGCCGACCCAATCGGTCAAGGTGGACCGGGACAGGTCCACGCCTTCGCGGGCGTAGATGGCCGACTGGCGGTACAGCGGCAGATGATCGCCGTATTTCGAGACGAGTACATGGGCCAGGAGCCCCGGACCCGCCAAGCCTTGGGCGATGGGCCGGCTCGGCGCCGACGCCTGGACGATGCGGTCGCAGCGGGCGCAGGCACACTTGGGGCGGACGTGGCGGATCACCCGGAAGCGGGCCGGGACGTACTCCAGGATTTCGGCGACCTCCTCGCCAAAGGGCTTCAAGGGACCGCCACAGTCGGGGCACTCGGCCAAGCCGGGGGCATGGACCTGAGTTTCGCGGGGCAGATGATCGGGCAGTGACCGGGGCGTTCTTACCCGGCGCTCGGCTGCGCGCGGTTCGACGATCGCCGCGAGTTCCGCATCGCCCGTTTCGAGTTCCTCCAGCTGAAGTTCCAATTGATCGAGGAGCCCGGCCATTTTTTCGGAGCGGCGCCCGAACTGCTGGCGGCGGAGCTTGGCGACGAGGAGTTTCAGGTGGGCGATTTCGACGCGCTGGGCTTCAATCAGCGTCTTGAGGGCGGGAATCTCATCGGGAAGCACGTCGGGGTTGGTCATGCCCCGATTATACCCGCCCTCCGTCAGGCGGCGTGAGAAGGCGCGGTGCGGATCGGGCGGCGCCAGTCGATGCCTTCCAGCAGCATCGACAACTGGGCGGGGGTGAGGGATACCGTGCCGCCCGTCGCCTGCGGCCAGACGAAGCGGCCCCGCTCCAGCCGCTTGGCGAACAGGCAGAGCCCATCGCCGTCCCACCAGAGCAGTTTGATCCGGTCGCCGCGTCGCCCGCGAAAGGCAAAAATGTGTCCGGAGAAGGGCTCGGCTTGGAGCTGGGTCTGGACCAGGGCGGCCAAGCCATCGAAGCCGCGGCGCAGATCGGTCACCCCGGCAGCGATCCAGATGCGGGTGCCGGACGGAGGCGCGATCATGGGCCCTTGAGACTCGCGAGGACGGTGCGCAAGGTCGCCGCATCGACGGAACCTTTCACCTGAACCCGCGTACCCCCGAGTTCGATGGTGATGGTGCCCGGTGGAGCGGATACCGTAGCTTCACGCGCTGGCGCGGCCAATGCGGGCGTCATCGCCACCGGTAATAAGGTCGGCCCCGGCGGACCGGCCGGGGCGTTCCGGTCCTTAAGGTAGTGTCGGCGCCATTTGAACAGTTGATTGGCGTTGATCCGATGCGCCAGCGCAATCCCCGCGACCGAGGCGCCCGGCTGTAGGGTCCGCTCCACCAGTTCGCGCTTGAACTCAGGCGCAAACCGCCGCCGGCCCAAGGTATCCATCGCCACCACGCCCGTTGTGAAGTCAGCATCGTGAGTCATCAGTGCGTCCACCTCAAGAGTGCGCGGACACCCCATGCGTCCGCTCGCACCAGTGTCGCCTGAGTCTCTCAACCCGTCGAGACGGTCCTCGGCGGACGCTTACGAGTGCTCTTCACCGGTCACCAGCCACCGGAAGAGGTCGTGCATCAATACCTGGACGTGATCCGCTGGAGGCGCAATATGGATCACCTTCCTCACACATACCTTTCGAGGCGGCTCGATATGGGCGATCGTGACGGTCATGCCCTCTATGTCCATATCAAAGTCTTTCTCGGGTGATCTGGACCAGGTTCGCCCAGAAACGGCTGGCGTGATTTCCGAAACGTACGTGCGCGAGGTAAAAGTGTTGTTGCACGAAAAGCGGCGTAAGTTGTGAACATCCAAAGTAAAACGCGCCGCCGAAAGAGGTCAGACGCGGTTTTCATCTCGTTGAGGCGGCGTCAATCGGAAATCGACGAAAGCCTTATGGAGTAAGACTTTCAGTCATTCCAGCTTGATCGGCTTTGCCCCGGCCTTTGTATTGCGGATCGCGGCGCGGTATCGGTCAGAGCATGGAGGTAACGCCTTGTAGGATAACTGAATTACCCCGAAAGTGCCCCCAGTTACCCCGGATGTCAACGGACTCTATAGGATCGCGATGGATGGAATATAAACGAAAAAGCCCGCATTTACGCGGGCTTACGGATTTCTTTGGATGTCTTTGAATGGGTGTTTGGTGACGGATGGTTGACCGCAGAACCGGGTCCTCGGTCAGCGGTTTTGGAGACATGCAAACCAGTGCGAATTCCCGCAAACCTGCGGGTTTGCGACTGTCCGGAATCGCAGGAGGGTTGCGGGTGCGGGAAGCAGTTATTCGAAAAGTTCGAATAACTGGCGACAGAGTCCGGCCGCCAGTCGTATCGATGTTAAGGCGTTCTTTAATTACCGGTCTCGAAATTAAAGACAACTTGAATAGGGTGCAGAGCTGCAAGCTGTGGACGGAGCCGGTGGACGACCCAAGCAAAGGTGTCCAATCACCGCGGCTCTGTCGCTCCAAGGGCGATATAAGGCATTGATCCGGCGTGCTATTCGCGCCGTATCGTGCAGCCTCTATCGTCCAGCTATAGCCGATACGGCGCAGCTTGTCCGATATCCTGTCGGGCCCAGCGCTTCGGGTCATGCGGCGCATGAGTCGACCATCTCTGCACCAATCCGGTAACCCATCGCCCGGTACCCACGCTGGCGCTTCTCCCACATCCTGAGCAATGCCGGGTGGCCAGTGTCGACGAAATCAATGATCCGAACGCCGGTCTTGGTAGCGTGCTCCCGGTGCAGGCGGCCGGCGTACTGCTGCAGCGTTCCTTTCCAGGAAACCGGCATCGCCAGTACACAGGGTATCGAGAGGGGGATGGTCGAAACCCTCGCCGACCAGCTTTCCCGTCGCCAGCAGGATGCGCGGCGCTTCGGCCGGCAAGACATCCAGCTGAGCAATGAGGGCGCCTCGCTGCTTTTTCGACATTCGGCCGTGCAACACGAACGGGGCCGGCTCATGCCCATCCAGCGCGGTGCGAATGGCGTCGAGATGCTCGGTCCGCTCGGTCAGTACCAGAACCTTGCGGCCCTGTGCGAAAGCCTCCTGAATTTCTGCTGCGATCGCGCTGGTACGTTCATGATCGTTGGCTAGGTGACGGAACACATCCTGAATGCCGGCTTCGGATGGCAGATCGATCCGTACGAAGCGTGACCGCGGCACGACTTCCAAATCCTGGGGAGCGCCGGCGGGCTTAGCCGCCGTGTGGCGGATCGGCCCGCACTGCATGAAGATGATCGGCTGCTGACCGTCGCGACGGATCGGTGTTGCCGTCAGGCCGAGCACGTATTTCGCCCTGGTTCTCTTCAGGATGGCGTCGAAGGACACGGCACCAACGTGATGGCACTCGTCGACGATCACCTGTCCGTAGTCTTCGACCAGCGGGTTCACCTCGCCCTGGCGGGACAAGGACTGCATTACCGCGATGTCGATCCTGCCGGTAGGCCTGGCCTTGCCGCCGCCGATGGTGCCGACCACCCCTTTGCCGACGCCAAGAAAGGCCTGCAGGCGTTCCTGCCATTGCTTGAGCAGTTCGGTGCGATGCACCAGGACCAGAGTGTTCACTCCCCGCCGCGCAATCATCGCAGCGGCCGTCACCGTCTTGCCGAATGCGGTCGGCGCGCAGAGCACGCCGGCATCGTGTTGCAGCATCGCCGCAACTGCCGTCTCTTGGTCAATGCGCAGGGTGCCGACGAAGGCGACGTCCAAAGGTGTACCGGAGAAACGCTCGTCCTTCAGATCGCAGGCGATGGTATTGTCACGAAGCAATGACAGGGCGGCGTCCAGGCAGCCGCGCGGCAGTGCGATGTGCTGAGGGTAGTTCTCAGCGCAGCCGATGACGCGCGGCTTGTCCCACACCGACATCCGCATCGCCTGTGCCTTGTAGAACTCGGGGTTCTGGAAGGCCGACAGGCGGATCAGGCGGTTGGCCAGCGCCTGCGGCAACTGCGCCTTCTCGAAGTAAATCAGGTTGGCCAGGGTGACCGCCAGCGAGCGGGGCATGGTCCCCGCCAACTGCTTCGACGCAGCACTCTCGCGTTTCCATGGCGTCGCCAAGTCTTCGTCGTCGATAAAGGTGACGTCCAACGGATGGACGCCACCTGTGGCCCGCAGGATAGTCGGCTCGATTCGCGTACTGCCATGGGCTGGATGGACGCCAGGAACCCCCATTGATCCGGGTAAGGCCGAAGATCAGCATCGACGAACACGCTGAAACCCATCTCCCTCGGCGCCTTCTGCAGTGGCAAGGCAATCAAGTTTCCGAAGCCGCCCTTGGGCATGGTGTCCTGGTTCGGAAACAGCCTATCGTAGGACGTGAGTCGGAGCTGCCGCGTGCGCGCACAGGTATGGCTGATGATGGCCGTGCCTAGCCGCCGGGCATCACGGGCCAAGACACGGCCGGCGAAGAACACCCATGCGTGTGCGCCTTTCCCGGAGCGCGAAATTTCCAGCGCGGGCGGGACACCGAGCTCATCGCAGGACTGCATGAACGCTCGCGCATCATCCCGCCATTCCGCCTCGTCGAAATCGACAGCCAGAAAGTAGCAACTGTCGTCCTCCAATAGCGGGTACACCCCGACCATGTGCTCACCGGCGAGATGGTTGTAAATCACCGCGTCCGACAGCGGGATAAGAAGGCGATTGCTGCAATCGCCGCACTTGATGCGCGGCTTCTCGCACACGCCAGCGCGCCACTCATTCGCGCAGGCCGGCGCGTAGCCCGACTTGCCCGTGGTCTTGCTCTCCCAACGGACGGGGTAGACGTCGGTGCGACCACGGAACAACCGGCGAAACAGCGCGACCTTTTCCTCAGTAGACAGCCTGGACGGTTCCGCTGGCGGTGCCGCCGGCTTTGACGGTGGACGCCACTCGATGCCATGCGATTCGAGCAACGCGATGAGGCGCGTGTTCTCGGCTCGCAGTGCAGCCACTTCATCGCGATCTGCCATCAAGCCCGAACTCTGCAAGGAGATCGTCCATGTCGTCGCCGACGCCATAGCCGAAGTTGTGGCTGATGTGACGCACAGCATCCAGGCGCGCCATCAGCGCTGCACGGCAATCGTGAGGCAACGCATCGATAGTCTTCAGTGCCTGCCCGAACACCCGCACCAGCGCGTCAAAGTAACCCTCGTCCTGCAAACCGACATCATTGCTGAAGCCGGCTGCGCGCTCGCAGTAGAACACCATGAGTTCAGCCAACCCTTCCGGCTGGCCGATGGCCTTCTTGTAGTCCGAAATGGCTTTCTTGGCCTTGGCCACCGAGGTGTCCTGGTTCTTGAACACGTCCGGCCAGAGCCAGCGATCTATTGTGGCCTTGTATGGCTTCGGCACGTCGCCGCCCAGTGCGAAGCGCGCGTGCAGGAAGGCCTGGTTATCCTTGCTGGCCGCGTAGAGGTCCTGCACCAGACCGATCAGGCCGGCACGGTCGAAGTCGGCGAGCTTTATCTTTACATCGCTCCAGTTGGGCGCGCGCTTCTTCGTGGCCACGGGAGTTACGCCTCACTGGTCTCTGTCTGGCTGGCCGCCAGGTTTTCGCGCAGGCTCGCCGCAGCGGTCATCAGCGCATTCAGGCGCGCCAGCGCATCGGCAAGGATGCGTCCTTGCGCCTCAATGTTCTCGATGATCTGTTGTGGCGTTCGTGTATCCACGTCGACCACCGCTGTCGGGTTGACCGCCTTCAGATCGAACACGGCAGCGTCGATGTCGGCGGCCCGGGTTTCCAGTTCGCGGGCGGCCTTCTCCTGTTCCTGAATCCGTGTGGTCACTGCAAGCTGTTCGGCGTCACTGGCCTTGTCTTTCTTCAGGCGCTTGAGTTGCTCCTTCAGGTCCACCACGGCGGCCTTGATTTGCGCGGCCTCATCCAGCAGGGGCTGCATATCGGCGCGCGCCTTGACGCGGCGTGCGGCGAAATCGACCGTCCAGGAGTAGCGGCTTGCGCCCTCGGGTTTGCCGTGGTGTTGCAGCATGCGGGCATAACTGGGGAATGGCTTGCCGGCGTTCGCCTCGTCGGCCTGCCACTCGGCAGTGAGGATGGCAGGCAATGCTGTGTCGGCCAGCACCGAACCATCGGACGCAAAGCCGAAGTGCGCCAGCGTCAGCGGGGTTTTCTTGCCGACCTTCACATGCGACAGGTCGTAGTACCAGATCTTCTCGGTCTTTTTGCCCTTGGTGAAGAACAGCAGGTTGGTCTTCACGCCCGCGCCGGCGGTGGAGAAGACGCCGCCGGGCAGGCTGACGATGGCCCACAGATCACACTCATCCACCAGCTTGCGCTTGGTTTCAACAAAGGCGCTCTCGTTGGTGCGAAACAGCAGGCCCTCGTCCAGCACGATGGCGCAGGTACCCTTCGGCGCCAGCTCGGCGAGGATGTCCTGCACGAACAGCACCTGGGTGGCGCTGGTTTCGTAGGCAAAGTTTTTCTGTGCGTCCTTGCCTTCCTTGCCGCCAAAGGGCGGGTTGGTCGGGATCACGTCGAACTGTTTGGGGGCGTTGTCGAACAGCGCGGCATAGGTGGCGCGGCGGGTCAGCGAATTGCCGTGCCACAGGTTGGGCTGGTCGATGCCGTGCAGCACCAGATTGGCCAGCGCGATTGGGAACACCAGGTTCTCCTTCTCGCGGCCGAAGAAGGTGTCGTGCTTGAGGGTGTCGATGTCGGTGCTGGTGGCGCTTGCACCCATCTGGCGGGCGATATGCTCGTAAGCGATAGCGAGGAAGCCGCCGGTGCCGCAACAGGGGTCGTACACCGTTTGGCCCAGTTGCGGATCGACCGTGTGCACCATGGCGCGGATCACCTCGCGCGGGGTGAAGAACTGGCCGCCGTCGGAGTTCTTCTCGCCCATCTTCAGCAGCAGGTCTTCATACACCTGCGACAGGGTGAAGAAGTGGGTGTCATCGACATGGTCGATATTGATCTGGTGCACCTTGTCGAGGATGTCGCGCAGGTTGGCCTCGCTATCCACGCGCACCTTTTCCACCGCCGTCATGGTGCGGCCGATGATGCGCTGCTTGCGGCTGGCCGCCGGGTTGGGCAGGCCGGTGCGGGTGTCAATGTCCAGGCTGTGCAGGTGCGGCAGTAGTTCCTTGTTGATGAACTCGAACAGTTTGCCGTCGCCGGCTGCGAACAGCTCCTGCCGCTTCCAGCCGAAGGGCTTGCCCTCGGCAGTCTTTGGATGATCGGGTTTGTCCGAGTGCGGCGCGGCCCAGTCCTGCCAGCGGTAGGGGCTTTGCAGGGCGGGCGAGAAGTTGGCGCCCAGCGCCTCGGCCTCGTCCCGCTCCTTCGCTTCCTGCGCATCGAGGATGCGCAGGAACAGAATCCAGGTCAGCTCCGGCACGTACTGCAGGGCGCTGGCGCAGTTGGATCGGCGCATCACATCGCAGATGCTCTTGACGAAGCTGGACAGCGACTGGGTGGAGGCGATGGCCTTGGGTTGTTTGGTGGTGGCTTTTTTTCTGGCCATGTTTATTCCTCAAAGGCTTGCGCGAGTATTGCCTTTGGCAATATCGATAGATCATTTAGCTGGGACTGCATGGCAGCTATTGCCACCTGCCACGTGCTCGTTACGTCGTTCAATTGTTTCGCAAGTTCGCGCTGGACGGATATTTCTGGCAATGGTATTTCGATAGCTTCGACTTGAGACGGGGATATATGCGGAACACCAAGGCTTTGGTCATGCCCTGATATTTTCGATATGAACAGGTCTGTCTGGAGGTAGGCGTACAGATAGTCAGCGTCGAGCTTCTGCGGATCAATGAGGAACCTGCCGACTCGTTGAACCAACAGCGCGGGCAGGTCATTCGCTCCTATACGCGCCACCTTGATGCCACTGGAAATAATCGGACGATCCAAGCTAATGAGCACGTCGCCCGCGCTCAACGCATAGTTTGGGTAGTTCACTGCGTCGCTTTCGCTCAGTAATACGGCATCATCCCAGTACACCTTGCCTGGAAGAATGTTTGCATTGCGCAAAAGACGCACGCCGCTCGTTTTGAAGTTGTCGCTTTTGAAGGCGTAGCCGGATTGCAGTTTCGCCGCGTCGCCAATGTGCGACCAATTTTGGATGCTTGAGAACAAAGACTCCAACGCTCGCTTCTTGAGTGAAGTAGCTTCTCGCAACTGGGTCTGCGCCGCCTGCCGGGCGGTTTCCACTTCGGCCAGTTTGGCTTTCAGGCGGGCGGCTATTTGGCGTTGTGTATCTGGATGGGGAACCGGAATTTCCAGATCCTTCAAGAATGCATCCGGCACTCGTTGCTGGCCTACGGCCCCAGTAAATGTTTTGAGTGCAGCGTCCAGTGTTTTCTTTCGGCGCAAGTAGTAGTGAATCCACTCCGGAACGATTTCTTCTGAGCCGCGAATGACATGGAACTCAGTTGAACCAAAGCCAACTCCGTCAATTAGGTTGCGTACCACCGCGTGCTTGCCGTTTTGCATGCACGGAGTGACCTTGGCGAAGATCACATCTCCATTTTCGAAATATGTATAGCCCTTCTTGACCTTTGAATAGGGCTGCGAGATGGTTTTAGTGACTTCACCAAGAACTTCATCGACGGCTTCCATCGGCACAAACGACGTGGATGTTGCGTCTTCCCTTTCGAGTGGTGATCGTCGAGGGTTGATCTGCGCGACCTCGGATAATTTTTTCTTCGGCCAGCTCATGCCCCAAACAACCTCGCCTTGGCTTCATGCATTACCTGCGCCGGTGCACCTACCCCACGCAGCGCACTCAGCCCACCGGCCAGCTTGATCTCCGGCACCTCCCACAGGTTCTGGCTTTCCAGTGCATCGGTGCCGCCCTGGGCGAACTGGTGGCCGAGGCCCTTGAGCACGATGGCGGCCCTGTCGTCCATGGTGCCGAACCAGCTCTCGTTGTGGTTGATGAACAGCTCGCCGCGCTCGGGGCGCTTGAGGGCGCGCGCGTGGTAGCCGTGGTGGCCGAAGAAGTCGTAGAGGTCAAAGTCGTTCATCTGGTCTATTTCGCGGATGACTTCCGGGCTGAAGTTGTCGCCCAGCAGGTGGTCGATCAATTGGCGGCGCTTTTGCGCCTCGATCCACAGGGCGCGGAACTCGTCGAGGTTGTGGGCCTCGCGCAATACGCGCTGGATTACTTCGCGGCGGTATTCATCGACCGGAATCGGCGTGTCGCGGCCATCGCGACGGCTGAGGATGAAGCGGCCCTGCGCGTTAATGACGACGGTTTGCCCGCCGATCTCGGCCACGGCCGGGCCGTCGTCGCCTCCGTCACCGCCGTCTGGTAATAGCGGGAGAGCGCCCATGCCCGGCTGTCGGCCTGGAACAGCAGGGCGGCTTCCGGCTGGGTGAGGTCGATGCCCGCGTCCTTGGCATAGCGGGCGGTAAGGTCGGGGTGCGGCGGAAAGTCGGCAAAGGGGAACGGACCGCCTTGCAGGCTGGTGACGCAATCGAACTCGCCATAGCGATGGCCATTGGTGGCGAAAACGTATTTCACGTCGAAGCGTTCGCAGTCGGCATAGCCTTTGGCCTGCTGCATGCCCTTGAGCGGGTCCTCGCTTTCCTTTTTGGCCTCCAACACGGCCACGGGAAGCGGCTTGGGCATGGCACCCACCTGCACGCAAAGCAGATAGTCGGTGCGGCCGGGCCCCTTGCGGCGGCGGCCTTTGGCACCGCTGGGCTCCACCGGTGCTGGCGTCAGGATGGTTTCCAACGTGATCTGATTGCGGCTGACGTAACCCTTCTCGCGTAACACGGGGTCGATCAGGTGGTAGCGGGTGTCTGCCTCGTTCATGCTCATTGCGTACCCCCTTCTTGTTCTTCGGTATCCACAAGACGTGGCAGTCCTTGTGGCTGCAAGCCGTTTGTCAGGCCAACCCACTTGGCGCCGCGCCCCTTGCCCGTAGGGGCGATCAAGCCTTCCGCCTTCATCGCGCGCAGTACCAGCCGCACCATGTCGCGGCTAACGCCGGGACAGGCTTCTTCGATCTCGGAGATCGAAAAGGGCAGGTTGCGTTTGAGGATTTCAGCCCGCACCCGGTCGCCCTTGGCCCCGCGCCCCCGTTCGATGGTGCCGACCCGCTCCTCGAATTCCTTGTAGGCTCGCAGCAGGGCGCCCCAGAAGTAATCCAGCCAGGGTGCAATATCGTGCGCGGCCTCGTGCCAGCCCTGGGAGCTGGCTTCCAGCGTTTCGTAGTAACTCTCTTTCGATTCCTCGAAGATGCGCTCCAGACTGATGAAGCGGCCCACGGCGTAGTCGAAGTGGTAGAGCAGTTGCAGGGTGAGCAGCCGCGCCATGCGGCCGTTGCCGTCCGGGAAGGGGTGGATGCACAGGAAGTCGAGTATGGCCAGCGGCACCAGCACCAGCGGGTCGGCCAGATGCTGATCCAGCGCGGCGCGATAACGCGCGACCAGATCCGTCATCGCCATCGGTGTGAGATGCGCGGCCACTGGGCGGAAGCGGATGCGTGAGCTGCCGTCCGGGTGGCGTTCAACGATGTCGTTGTTGGTGGACTTCCAGTGCCCGCCGGGTTGCGGCATATAGCGGTACAGGATGCCGTGCAGTTGGAGAACCGTGCCCTCGGAAAAAGGCATCTGGTCGCCGCTTTCATGGATCAGCCCCAGCGCGTCGCGGTAGCCAGCCACTTCCTGCTCGGAACGGCTCTTGGGCGCCGCGTTCTTCAGCACCAGCGATTTGAGCCGGGCGGCTGCGACCACCACCCCTTCAAGACGGTTGGATGACTCGGTCGACTCGACCACGGCAACCTGCCGCAGATCGCTCAGCACCTCGGGCGATTGGGCGACGTACAGGCGCTGCTTACCCCTGTACTCGCCAAGGGCGCGCAGTGTCGCTAGTTGCTGCGTGTCAAAGCGCAGTTTGGCAAGGTAGTCGGGCGAGAGTGAGTGCATGGGCTCATCGCGGGTTGCGTAAATGGGGTAATCGTACTGTATAAAGGGGTATTTCGCCACCACGTTACCCCAATAAACCGCAAATTACCCCATTTGGCACCAATTCATGCCAGAGCCGGTGGGAGTCGCCCGCTCAGCGCGTCGACCGCATTCGCTGCCGGTGAGTGTATGGGCGGCGTAGGTCCCGGGACAGGCGACTGCAAACCGCAAACCCTGCAAACCTCGGTTTGCACCCTGACGGTAGACGAGCAGCGCGCTCGCGCCCCCCGTATACGAATCCGGCCAGGAAGGACCCGTGCCGTCTCGCCGGGACATCGTTCCCATGTCCGGCTGGTCATTGGCATCGAGGGAGGTGAGCATTCCCGGCTCACCCTCTCTCTTTAGAGAGGGTGAGCCGGGAACCGGGAAAGTGGCGCCGTTGTTGGGTTTGCGCGTTCCCACCCCCATCCGGGAACGGTTTTGGCCGGGAACGCTGGAAACCCGCGCTGGGCTTGGGTTTGGCGTTCCCGCCCGGCCCTGCGTTCCCGGCCGGGAACCGGGAAGTCGGGAACGGAGGCCGGCCCCGGGAATGCTCATGCCTGATCCCGCTGACCCGCGTTCGCGCGCTTCAGGTGCCCGCTGACGAAGGCGGCCGCACCGCTGGCCATGGGGCCGTCGGGCACGTCCAGCCACTTCACCAGTTTCGAGCCGTCGACCATGGCCATGACCAGTTCTTCCCGGTCGAGCAGGGTGCCCACCCACTCGGCCAGCCGATGCTTGCCGATGGCGTGGAAGGCCTCCGCCAGTTCATGCCGGCGCTCGTAGACACCGTTGCCGCCGGTCTTGGTGTAGGGCTTGCCTTCAGCGGCGGCCCGCGCAATGGCCGCCTTGAGGTCCGGTAGCAGATCCACGTCGGTCTGGCGGGCGCGGATCAGGGCGTCGCTGCGATCCACCAGCAGGCCTCGGCTGTCGCGCAGGAAGGTAGTCACCCGCAGGTTGGCGCGGCCGTTGGCCTTGACCACGCCGCCCATCACCACGCGGCCGCGCTCGAAGGGTTCGCCCAGCGCCTTGCAGATCGCCTTGGCCTGATCCTCCTTCGGATTCCAGAGTGCGTACACCGAGCGTACTCCATCGACCAAGCCGCCGGTGCCCCGGATGGCCTCGCGGGCCTGCTCGGGTGTCGAGGCTTCGCGCTTGGCGAAGTGGTGGGAGACGATCACCGACGCGCCGGTGCTGGCGGCCAGTGCGGCCAGTCGCGAGCAGACGAACTGGGCGTTCTCCGGCACGTTCAAATCCAGCGCGCACAGCGGCTGCAGCGGATCGAGGATGATCAGTCGCAGACCGACCAGGGTGGTCAGCTACTGCTCCAGCGCCAGCCATGCCGGCGTGGTCGCTGGTCCTCGGGTAGCCGGATCGGGTGCGAACAGCGGCACCGCGCCGCCGGCATCGGGTAGCGGCAGTACATAGAGCCGGTCGGGGATCGGCCCCAGCGCATTGAGGCGGTTGTGGACCTCGATGGCGTCGTCCTCGGCGGTGACGTAGATCGCCACGCCTTGGCCAGCGAGCGCACCGCCGAACAGCGTCGGCGCGTTGGCCCAGACACCATCGAAGGCGGCGACCTCGCGGGCCAGCGCCAGCAGCATGAAGGACTTGCCGACACCACCACCGGCCGCCACCAGTGCGGCCTGGGCGAGCGGGAACACGCCTTCGATCAGCCAGCGCCGGGGTTGCGGTTCGCCGGTGAAGCGTTCGCGGACGCGCCATTGTGCGATCTCGAACGGTTGGCGTGGCTGGGTGTAGGCGACCGGCATCGCCCCGGCCAGCAAGGCGGGCACATCGGTGCCCTCGGCCACGGCATCGGCGGCATCCCACTTCTGCGGCTTGTCCTCGGGTACGTGGATGCGCCGGACCCGCACGCCGATGCCGAGCAATTTCGGGATCACCGCGTTCGCATACCTGATGCCGGCCTCGTCGTTGTCCGGCCAGACGATCACGGTCTTGCCAGCGAGCGGCAACCAGTCGGTCTTGTCGATAGCGGTAGCAGCGCCGCCCATGGCTGTCGTGGCGACGATGCCAAGCTGCATCAACGCATCGGCGCATTTCTCGCCCTCGACCAGCACGACGGTATCGGTCTTTGCCACCGCAGGCAGGTGGTAGAGCGGGCGCGGCTCCGGCATTCGCGTCTGGCGGGAGGCGACATCCCAGGGCCGGTATTGCTTCCCCTCCGGTGTGTCGTAGCGGTACACGCAGGCCAGCAGCTCGCCGTCAGCGCTGTGGTAGTCCCACTTCGCGGTGTGTGGGCCGAGCGTGTTATGGGCGGCGCTCAGCTTGGCCGGTTCCGGGATGAATGAGGTCGGCACCACCAGCCAGTCGCCCACGTCATCCAGCAGTTCCCCGAAATCGCGCGACACCGTAAAACCCCGCGCCGCCGCCCACAGCGCCAGCACGTCGCCGGATTCGCCGGTGGCGAAGTCGATCCACAGCCCGCGCTTCGGGCCTTCGAGTTCGATCACCAGGCTGTCGCCGGCATCGCCCTGCACATTGCCGACCACGAAACGGGTGCCCTGGCGTTTGCCACGAGGAAACAGGTAGGTCAGCACTGCTTCGAGCTGATCGAGCAAGCGGTTTCGCAGCTCGTCCTTGTCATGGCGGCGCTCGATACGGTCAGGGGCGTCGTTGAAGTCGAAGAAGGGATGGGGCGGGACGAACACTGGATGGGTCGCGACAGTGCTCATTGGGTGTGCTCCCCGTCGAGCCGCGCCTTGAACCAGTCGCCGTTGGCGCGCACGCAGTAGTAGGAACGCCCCGGCCCGGTGTGCTGGGTGTCGGGGACGATCCAGAGTTCCTCGTCGGCGTCATAGCGCCAGCTGCCGGGACCGAACATCTTGTCGAGCACCGGCTCGATGCCATGTCGAGCGATGTGGGCGCGCAGTTGCCGCGTCATGCGTTCGCGCTCTCGGCGCTGCTGGCGGTTCATCATGCCCATGCCTCACTCGGCCGATCGCCAGCGGTGCAGCGGCGGGTGCGTTGGCGTTCGTGCGCTTCGATCTCGGCGAGGCTGTAGAGCACGCGGCTGCCGAGCTTGAGGAACGCCGGTCCGGTGCCGAGCATCCGCCAGCGTTCGAGGGTTTTTTCCGACAAGCCCCAACGCGCGGCAAGCAGGCGCGGGCTGAGCAGTTCGGTGGGTGGCAAGGATTTCATGTGACGGCTCCCGTTCGGTGGACGGTGCCCGCAGTGGCCCTCACTGGGGCTCGGCGACACCTGATGAACGGGATTCTTCGCCGTGGGCGACAGCGCGGCAATGACGCGCGGGGCGCTGAACTCCGCACACGTGCGCATGCGTTCGATGTGCTTCGAGCTTCGACGCAATTTCATGTCCGGGCGCGCGGCAGTGCGCATCCACCCGCATCCGTCATCGGCAGGTCGCGTTCGCCCGCCGCGTCCTGATCGACCAAACCGGTCTCTGGCAGCGACCATTTCGTCAGTGCGAAACGATCGCTGCGACATGATGTTGCGGCGACGCCAACCCCAGGAGCCCGCCCATGAAATCGAACACCCCGCGTCGCAATCCATCACTCAACCATCTCGACACCCTGCGTACAGAGTTCGATACGCTGACCCAACGATTGCAGGAGGCCGAGGCCGCAGCCAGCACCGCGCAGCAGGAAGCCGATGCCAAGAGCCGCGCCTACCACGAACTGGAGCAGCGCTCGCACTCGACGCACTGGTCAGTGACCGAGCAGCGCCTGTATCGCGAGAAGAACCAGCTCGAAGCAGTCGCCCGGCAATTGCAGCAGGACCTGGTTCCGTTGCGCGAAGATCATGCGCGGCTGAAGCGGAAGGTCCAGGCGCCGGCCCAGTTGGAGGCGGCGCGCATCGAAATGACGGCACTCACGGACCGGCACACTGTGCTGGCCCAGGAGATCACCAAGGCCAGGACGCTGCAGACGCAGCTCGATGCCCGCATCGCGGCTGTCGAGCAGCAGATCGCCTGCGACACGCAATTCACCGCCAACCAGCTGATGAATGCCGGTGAGCTGACTGCGATCCCGGCGGTACTGGCCAGCCTCCACGCCGAACTGACCGCGACCCGCCATACCCGGGAGGAAGTGGTGCGCCGTATCCAGACCCTGCAGGTTGAGCATGACGCTCTTCCGGACGAGATTCGGCAGGCCCGCGATACCTGTCGTGGCGCCCAGGCCATCGTCGCGGAGATCGAACTGCAGGATCGCTTGCCCGTGCTCATCGACGTCATCGCCAAGGCGGCCGTGGCGGCGCACCGGGCGGGATTCTCGCGGGAACGCCACCGTTACGAGATCGAGATCCCGGAAGTGGCCATCGAGGCGGCCAGCGCGGCACTGGATGCCGATCTTTCCGCCCGCTGAGAGGGTTTTCGCCTTGGCTTCTGCCCGCCACAGCGCGTTCATCGACCTGTCTCAACCACAGGAGTCCAATTGATGAGCGATACCGCAACGAACGACAGCATCAGCGCGCAGGTGGCGGCGCTGCCTGGCCTGCCCTGCCCATGAAAGCCCTCTGGGCACTGTGGGACGCGCATTTCCCGCGCCGCCCAGCCCACACCAACCGCCACTACATCGAATCGCGCCTGGCCTATCGGCTGCAGGAGCAGGCCTATGGTCCGCTGCCGGCGGGCGTGCGCCGCTATCTGGTCGAGCGCGGCGCCCAGTTCTCGAAGATCCAGCAAGCCGGGCGCGGGACGGAATGCCACCTGATGCCCGGCACGGTGCTGGTGCGCGAATGGAACGAGCGCGAGTACCGCGTGACCGTGACGGCGGATGGCCTCTACGAGCTGAGCGGCCAGCGCTTCAAGAGCCTGTCGGCAGCGGCGCGGCACATCACCAGCACGCAGTGGTCGGGGCCAAAGTTCTTCGGGCTCAAAGCGGGCAAGGGAGGCAAACGATGAACACTGCCATCCTGGCCTCGCCCAAGCGTTGCGCGGTCTACTGCCGTGTCTCCAGCGATGAACGCCTCGACCAGTCCTTCAACTCCATCGACGCGCAGAAGGAGGCCGGCCACGCCTTCATCAAGAGCCAGACGCACGAGGGCTGGATTGCGGTGGCGGATGACTACGACGATGGCGGCTTCTCCGGTGGCAACATGGAACGGCCCGCCCTCAAGCGCCTGCTGGCCGACATCGACGCCGGCCGGATCGATATCGTGGTGGTCTACAAGATCGACCGGCTCAGCCGTTCGCTCGCCGACTTCGCACGCATGGTGGAAGTGTTCGATCGCTGCGGCGTGAGCTTCAGCGCCGTCACCCAGCAAATCAACTCCGCCACCTCGATGGGGCGGCTGATGCTGAACGTGCTGCTGTCCTTTGCCCAGTTCGAGCGCGAGGTGACCGGCGAGCGCATCCGCGACAAGATCGCCGCCAGTAAGGCCAAGGGCATGTGGATGGGCGGGCCGCTGCCGCTGGGTTACGACGTGCAGAACCGCCTGCTCGTCGTCAACGAGGCTGAGGCGGCAGTAGTGCGGCGCATCTTTGCGGACTTCGCTCGCGACCGCTCGACCACCCATATGGTGCGCAACTACGCGGCCGAAGGCATCCGCACCAAGACGGGCCGCGCCTTCTGCAAGCAGTCGATCTACAAGCTGCTGCACAACCGCATGTACATCGGCGAAATCGTCCATAAGGGCCGCTATTTCCCCGGTCAGCACACGCCGATCCTGACAAGGGCGCAGTGGCAGGCCGCCCACGATGTGCTGGCCCAGACCGCCGAGGAACGGCGCGCGGCGGTCGCCACCGACGGTCGAGGGCTTCCGCTGCTGCGCGGCCTGCTGTTCACGACCAGTGGGGAGCGGCTGATACCGACTCACACGGTCAGGAAAGGCCGCTGCTACCGCTACTACACGCCGGCCAAGGACCGGCACTACGGGGCGGGCGCCTCCAACTTCGGCAGCCTGCCCGCCGAGCCCATCGAGGCCTTGGTGGTGGAACAGATCTGCCAGGTGCTGCGCGCGCCGGAAAGCGTACAGGCGGTATGGGACCGGGTACGCGAAAGCGCCATTGATCTCGACCAGGCAGGGGTGGTGGTGCCGATGCGCCAACTGGCCGCCGTCTGGCCCTCGCTTTTCCCGGCCGAACAGCGGCGCCTGGCGCAACTGCTGATCGAGCGCGTGCAAATCGGCGACGACGGACTGGAGATCCTCTGGCGCGACGCCGGCTGGGTGGAACTGATCGAAGAACTGCGCCCCGGCAGCATCGGCGCGGAACTGGCGGAAACGGAGATGACGGTATGACGCGTATACGCCAATCGGGCGAGGCCACGGTGCAACAGCGCATGGACGGGGGCGCGGTGAAACTTTCAACCTTCATCCCGCTACAGATCCGCAAGCGCGGCGTGCGCAAGGTGGTGATCCGGCCGGACGGGGAGAGCGCCAGTCCGATCGCACGTGGCCAGTTCGACAGCCCCATGCTGGTGGCGTTGGCACGGGCCTTCTACTGGCAGCAACTGCTCGACGACGGTGTGGTGGCCAGCGGCACCGACATCGCCCAGCGCGAAGGACTGCATCACTCGACGGTCAACGAACTGCTGCGCCTGACGCTGCTGGAGCCGGCCATCATCCAGAGCATCCTGGCGGGCCAGCAGCCGCGCTGTATGAGCCTGATCTGGTTTCAAAGGAATCCGCTGCCGACCGACTGGGTAGCGCAACGGGAAGTCGTCGTAGCGTTCGATCGCTGATGCCGTAGAGATCTCACCAAGCCCCGGCGTCCTCATCCTCGTCTTCATCGTTGTCTTCGGCATCGACATTTCCTGCACCGGGGTCGCGCTGCGACAGGGGCACGTATCTTTCGATGGGCGTCTTCCACTCCCGGAAGAAGTCCAAGGGGTTCTGCGTGCCAACGAACTCTCGGGCGAGCCGTAGTCGGTCAAGTACACCCTGACGTTCCATCTCGGGAAGTGTCTGTGCCCGATCTTCGATGCCCCGGAAGAACTGCTCCAGACTGACGACCTTCGACCATGCTTGAATGACTTGCTCGAGCTGGTCGTGGCTATCTTTGATGGACTGCGATTCGCGGCGACGGTCGTCTTCTTGCCGTCGTCGTTCTTCCTCTGCAAGCCGTTCCAGCCTCCGGATCTCGGCCTGTCGGTCGGCTTCTCGAAGCTTCTCGAGGATGGGCGCGACTTCAGTCTCGATCGACTTCACGATCTGGTGGATGTCTTGCGTCAAGGATCGAGCCTTCGTCTCTTGGAACGATGTCGACCAAGACACGCTGCGGTACGGCGCGTACACGATCAGCCGCAATCGACCGGACGGAAGGTCCCGAGTCGAAGTCCATGTGTGATCGTGGTAGCGCTTGTTCTTGGGCGGCACGTACTCCGATTCACGGATGTATTTGCCATTGACGTACCGCATCTCGACCGACTCGGTCATCTCGATCACTGCCAGTCCGAAGGCCACCGAGTCGACATAGGCGACCGTCGGCCGATAGGGTGACCAGCGTCGGTCGTACCCGTATGGATCGTGTCGGGGGTCCTTCTTCGGCGGCACTTCCTTTTCGTCGATGCGCTCCCTCCAGAACTGGGCATCCGGCGGCGCGATCACCACGCGGTGGCCAGCAGACTCCAGCGCATTGAACAGGTCGTTAGCGAATTCCAGCGCCTTGTCGAGCCCCGAGCGGGAGGCGATGACGTCGACAAGCAGCTTCTTGTACGGCTTCAAATGTTCGCCCTCGTCGACCTTGCGGCTTGCGAGGAAGTGTTCCTTCGCGCCGCGAATCAGACCGTGGGTGCCAGTGACGGGCCGGGCCGGTCGTGGGACGCGGGGTCTGGGTGTCGGTCGGGGCTTGGGCACAGATGGAGCGGGAAACTCATCGGTCCGAGACCACACGATCGGATCGCCCGGCTGCGGCTCTGGAAGTGCCGGCCGTTCCGACGCCTTGCCGACCGCGAGCTTCGCCCAGTAGCCACGCTCCGGACGGGGCACTCGCAGCGCAGTACAAACCCGCGCCAGGTAACTTCCCGATACGTCGAACTTCTCAGCGACCTTGATCATTGGCGCCGACCACACCAACTCGTACAGCTCGTCTCTGGTAATCACGTTCGTCCTCGTCATCATTGCTTTCCATGCCGACGAGCGTAATCGCATGGGCGTAGCCGGCATTTCGGTGGCCATGGCTGACTACGAAAAGGCCGCGCCAAGTCCCTGTAAATGCAGGGTTCGACGCCGCGACTACCCGCAGCGCAAACAGAGAAAAGAGACTGGGCTGGCCGGGAAACGGGCCGATTCGGCACATCCGAAGGGGATGGCACCCGCAGGGCAATCGCCCGGAACCCCGCGCCACGCGGGGATGCGCGCAAAGAAAAAGGGCCTGGAGACTATCCAGGCCCTCTTGAGGCGGCGACTACATAACATGACTCATAAGTAACTGAAATGACAATGGAATGAAGGTCGCAAAAAATCGGAATACCGTCAAAAATACCGTTGGCAAATCGCTGTTAGAAAAATAAGCCCGGCGATGAACCGGGCTTTTTCATGTCTACCGGGTGACGCCCGTACGTCTGGCGCCGTAGGCTGCCGACATGGACTTGTCCAGATAGCCGCTCGCGATCAGGCTTTTCACCTCGTCGCGGACGAACAGCTTGATTTGTTCCCGGCTGTCCGGCCCGGTCTGGCGTTGCGCCTCGACCGGTGCGCCCGAGCCGCGCTGGTCGATAATCTGGATATCGACGCCGCCGCCGTTCTTGACGCCAGCACCACGCGGTAACACGACCTCGCCTTTCTGGAGGATCGCCGGGACTTCATCAGGTCGTAACCCGGCAATGCCGCCCGAGTGATAACGGGGGGCCCCTGCAAACGCCAGCGCCGGAATAGGCCGCGAAAAGGTGGGGGTGCTACCGACCACGCCGCCGTTATGGAAAAAGCTTGCCAGCCAGTCCCACGCCTCGCCGGACACGTCGCCGATTTTGTAAATCCAGTCCCAGCTTCCGCCTTTCGAGTTGCTGGAACTCGAATTGCTAGAACTGCTCGACGAGTTGTTAGAACCGCCAGAACCGCCGCCCGAACCGCCATTTCCGCCCGACAAAAATTTGTCCAGCAGATCGATAGCCGGTTCAGTGACAAACTTTCGAGTCGCAATCCGGATCAGGTCTTGCTCGGTCCCCTTCAAAACACCCTTGAACTTCTTACCTTCCACAACCGAGTCCTCGAAGGCGCTCTGAAAGGTCAGCCCCAGTTCCCGCGCCGCGCTGTCAAGCTTGTCGGTGCTTTTGGTGGTCTCATCAAGCGCCTTGGGGTTAATCACTTCCTCGTCCAGGCGCCTGTTGCGCAGTTCCTCGAAAACGTCGGTCAACTCGTCAGCGTTCACCTTGGTCTGTTCCAGCATCCCATTCACGCCGCCGATACCGTCCCGAAACTGGCCGATCTTGTCGTACCACTCTTCAAAGACACTGGTGATTTCGACGCCAGTCGCTTTGACTTTCCGCATGTCCTCGTGAACCTTCGCCGTGGTCGCCTGAAACGCTTCGATCTTGGGAGGCGCGATATTGACCGGCTTGGCCAGCTCCGCCTTTTGCTTTTGCAGGATCTCCAGCCGATAGTTCAAGGCGTCCAACTGCCGCGCCGATTCCTCGACCGCACCGGTGCCCATCAAGCCCCCCGTCGCGGATGCAATCGAACGGGCATTCTCCATCTTGCTCTTAACCTCATCGATCCGCCGCAACGTCACGGCAATGTCCCGATCCAGCCCGCTCCCGAACGCCTCGTTCATTTGCTGAGTAATCGCGTTGATGTACTCGGCCACGCCCGAGAAACTGCTCTTGATCGCGTCCCTGATCCCGAGATTGCCGATAAAATCGACCAGATTAGCGAAGGCGTCTTTCATGTTCGACGCCGCGCCGCCTATGGTGTCCATCTGGTCCTTCATACCGCTCGCGAACTGGGTATTGCCCAGGTCCAGCAGGTACTTTTGAATCGCCGCGCTATCGTTCCGGATCGTGGTCCGCATTCCTTGGAATGTGAATGTGACCCGTTCGCCTTCCTTGCTGGCCTTGATGCCGAACTCTTTCAGCCGCTCGAATTCGCCCGTCGCGGCATCGGCTACGGCTTCGATGAACTGCATCAACGGCTTGCTCATTGCCGACGCCGTGTTGCCCATCGAGCGCAACGCCTCTTCCGAAGCATCCAGCCCAAGCGATTTAAGCCGGATGAATGCCGCAGTCACTTCATTGAGTTCGAACGGCGTTTGAGCGGAAAACCGCCTTAGCATCTCGCCGGCCCTGCCCGCCGCTTCAATCGAGCCGGTGACGGTCTTCAAACTCGCGTTGAGCTTGTCGAACTCGGCCAGCGTGCCGACGAATTCCTTGATGCCGAATCCGGCAATAAAGCCCGTGATGGATCCGGATACCAACCGGCTCATCTGTTTGGCGCGGGCTTCGATCTTCCCGAAGCTTGAATGCATGGTGCCTTCAACGCGCCGCATGTCGGATTGCAGGCGGGCGACGTTGGCCCCGATATCAACGGTTAATGTTCCGGCTGTTGCCATGGTGTATTACCTCACGTTTTCCACTATACATTCCCCGCGCCAATATCAACGCCAGTAATGACGCGGCTTCACGATTGGCGCGATTCTTTCAACGAACGCTGTTCAGCGCCACCGCAAATGTCATTCCATACTGTAGCGTGTGGTTTTCCACCACGAGCACCACGCGCGGCTTAATCGTCCGAAGCACGAAAAAGCCGGTGCCATCGTTCCCGCGTCGGCGCCCGATCCTTGGTGACGACTTTCCCGGTGTTGACGAACGTGGAGAAGTCAGCACACGCGGCATTGGTGCCGCAAAACCAGCGATTGCCGCACCCGTCGCATGGGCACGGCCCGCTCAATATCGTCTTGATAGTTGCCCTTTCCTGTGCGAAGGCTTCCCAATCGACTTGTAACGGCTCAACGGCTGCCATCGTCACCGGCCCCCTCCAGTAATGCCCTAAGCCGCGCCTCTTGCAGCGCTATTTCGGCTTGGGTTTTCTCCATGAAATGGTCGAATCCATTGATCCTCAAGTTCGATAGACTCTCTTCCAGTTGCTCAAGCCGGCGATTGATTCGCCGGATTTCGTATTCCGCCAAGCGCCGGCAGGCTTCCCCGCAGTAGCTCGGCGGTCTCCCGTTGGCGCCGGGAGTGTGATCGAGGGGTGAACCGCATTTGAGGCAGGATGACATAGGGTTTCTCCGCTATGAGTTTTTAGCCAATTTCGCGTTCGTAAAAAAATGATGGGCCACACGTTCTAGGTTTCGATTCCGCCAAGGAATGAAACGCCCCCCTCGGCCAAGCCAAAAAAAAGCCGCTGTCCCTCTGGAAAAGACAGCGGCCCGTTTGCCTCGTCGACCGTGGTGACACGTGCCGGAGTACGCACGTATGCGCCAACCCGAGGCGAACTTGTTAACCGGCGGCGCGTTCTTCGAGCATGGTTGCCCAGGTCAGCGTGTCGCCGTTCATCGGCTGCAACGCCTGATCCCAGCGGCTCAAGCCATCGGCCCGGAGAATCAGCCTGAACACGCTTTTGTCGTAATCGAACTTGAGCTCCGTCGACACGTCGATTCGAGCATCCATCCGCATGCCGAGCTGATACTCACTGAAACTGGCCAACACCAAGTCTCCCGCATCGCCGAGTACCGGCAAGGCTTCCGAGAAGACCAACGGCAACCCGAGCAGGCTGAAGGTGCCGCCTACGCCCGTTTGAAAAACCGGCAGGATATCGCCGCCGACGTAATCGGTGCCGGCTGCGTCGCTGATAGGCCTCTGAATGTTCAAGAGCTGCGTCAAGGTGTTCGGGTTCGCCACCCAAATGCTGCCGGGCAGCAAGCTCGGGTGGATCCGGGCAACCATCTTGATGATGTTCTGATAGTTGATCGTATCCGCCGCTTGGCTCGTTTCCTTGCTAATCACGATCTTGGCGTAATCGTTCAGAAGGCCCAACGGACGGCCCACGCCGTTCCCGGTCAAGATCGCCGCTTCCAGCCCGAACCGCGCCGCCGCGCTCATGATCTCGCGAAGCTGGATAGATGCCGCAGGCGAGTCCATAAGCAATTCGTTGCTGATTTCCACCATGACCGCGCCCTTTTTGGCCTGCATGGTGACGGCCCGAACCTTCCCGGTTTGGCTGGAAAGCTGTTGACCTTCGCCAACCCATTCCATGGTCAAACCGCCAATTGCGCCGCCCGCATGGGAATCGGTGTTATTGAATCCGGCAATCATGACCGCCGATGAGGTCATGGGGACCACGGACACGCGGCTTAGAATGCCGCTTTCCACGAATGCCGGCCCCAGAATTTCGGCCAGGAATTGAGGCGGAACCAGAAAGCCGCCGCTTGAGCCGGTGCCTTCGGTCATGCCCGCCGCATGGATCGGCGGGCCTACGCGCAAACGGGAGTCGCCCCGTTCCGACGCCAGCGCCCCCAGGAACTCGGCCAGGTTCTTAAAACCGTGGGTGTCTCGCGGGAACATCGCCGCGATGGTCTGCGCCGCGTTCGGACGAATCATGTCCTCGATGCTGGTGCGCTGCACGATGCCGCCGCCTTTCGGTGCGCCCGGTTCGGTCTTCCGGCCTTTCGAGCCACGCGAACCGAGTTCATTCTCGACCGCTTCGAAATCGGCAATGATGCGGTCCACGTCCGCCGCTTCGGATTCGGTCAAATCACGGCCCTCGCGCTGTGCTTGGCTGCGAATCGCGTTCGCTTGATCGTTGAGATCAATCAAACGGTCCTGCAAGGATTCGGCGTTCCATCGGGAATAGTTCGGCGCATTGCCGACAACGGCGACGGGGCAGATTTCAGCCATACGGCTTTGAATGTGTGACAAATTCATTTCGGGTTCTCCAGTAATTGAACAGTGTTTAGTTGCTCTCCAATAAAAAGCCGGTACGTCGACCGGCTACCGGAGAGCCCGCCAGTCCGCGAAACTGGCTAGGCTCAATTATACCACTGCTTAAAAAAGCAGTGCTTTTTTATTCACCTTTAGGGGCCTAGTTCAGCGACTTCGGTAGGTGCCCGAATGTGCCAATCGTCACGCCGGCAACCGACACGCTAAGCCGGCCATGCTCGAACGTGAATTGAATTGCTTCGCCTCGGTTCATGGCGTCAGCAACGGCCACGCCGGACGATTGCGGGAGTTGCTGCACCAGTTCGGCCAGCGCCGCGCCGCATGCTCGAATAAGGTTTTGCATGGTTTCATTCATAAGGATTTCCTGTATAAGCAAATGCTGTCTTTGTTACGGTTTCTGATTTCGAAGGAGTGCGTGCGCTTGAGGTCTGCGCCCTGGCAAGAACTGAATGGCCCCTCCCTCGCGTGTGTGGGTGCCGTGAAAACAGTCTCCCCTCCAATGGTGGGGAGACTGTCCATCCCCCGCGCGTGTGTGGGTGCCGTCGCATGGTCGGGTCGGGTCATGCTGCCCCCGATCTATCGCACCATTCGAGTATCTGATACGCCAGCTTTTCAGCGTCTTCCCTCGAAAGGCTCGCACCCAGGTTCTCGACAAAAATGACAACGCCACCCCTGCAAGGCATGGCGTCAAGCCGTTCGTCCACCAGAATGTGATCGAGCTTATAGTCTCGGACTTCGGCAGGAATCGAAAAATATGGGTCGATATCCTCGCGCCGCAGACGGTGCACACGGTATTGATCCAGGTCGATTACCTTGGTCATGCTGCACCCTCCCATGTCCCAGGCTCCCGCCACACATAGCCGCCGTCCGGTGTCCGCGACAATCGCCAGCCGGAACGAATGCGCTCGTAGCATTCGCCGCCAGGCATCCATCGCCTAACCGCCAGCTCAACAAGCAGCTCGTCTTTGTGCCGCTTGATGAATGCCCGCTGCTCATCCGTAAGCTTGGATGACGGACTGACGATAAGCCTTTCGCCGTCCGCCTCGACGTTGAAGCCTGCGTCCTCGATCCGCGAAAGAAAGATTTGGGCAGCCATCAAAAGACCTCCTTGTCGTCGTGTCGAAGTTGCCCTCTAACCTTAACCTTGTCATCTTGGGCACCTTGGGCGGGTTGGTTGCTTTCTTGCGGTTCGGTTTCTGGCGAAGATGCCGAAGACGCCCAAGATGCCCCCGTTTTTTGTGTTCGGGAAAATTGGGCGTCTTGGGGCATCTTGGTCGGCAACTGCCAAAACCATCCTCCCGCAAAATCGCGTTTGATTGGCTGGATGCCCAACTTCTCCCGCGCCGTTCGAAGTTGTTTTTCCGACAGCCCGGCCTCTTTCGCTTCGAGCTGGATCTCGGCTGCGGGTTTCCCGCCGTTACTCAGAAGGTTTTTCAACCATTCGGCGTTAGCATCCAGCGGCTTTCCGGTGTCGTCTGGCGGGAGTTGCGTCTCTGCCCGTGCTAACAATTCCCGCGCTGAACCATCGACGGCTGCGCCCCACAGCACCCGCGTTGCAGTGATGCCCGGATGCCCCGGAAGCTCGACCTCCTCCAGGTCGTACCGGTAGCCGCCCGAGTCCGGCCCAATGTTTGACTTCGAGCGACAGAACAAGCGACTTCCGCCCTCTTGGTCGTCCTCTGGCATTTTTGCGGCAGCAAAAACCACGCGAGCCAATGCCCCGAACGCAATGGAGCCGGTAACCCGTTCCACTGGATCGCGGCCCGCCGTGCCTTTGGAGTAGTGCGTAATGCCGAGTACCGCCGCGCCCATGCTCGCCGCCAGTTCGACGACCGGCTGTAGACTGCGCCGTACCTCGGCGTTTTTGTGGGAATCGCCAGCCACGGCCGAAACAACCGGGTCGATGATGACTAGGGTTATGCCGCCCTCGATTCGCGCCATTGCTGCCGCCAAGCGCCCCATATCCGCCGAAGGGTCGAACGCTCTAACCTCGCCGCCTTCCGTGGTATCGCCCACGAAGTAAACGCGGTTAAGGTCGGCCCCGCATGCCAACAGACGCGGAACAAGGGTATCTTGCGGGTCATCCTCGCCCGACCAAATGAGCACGTTACCGACTGCGGCTTGCGTGCCGTCAGGCCATCGGCCGGCAATTGTGAGCGTTGCGGCTATCGCTGCGGCTAGAGTGGTTTTCCCGGTGCCGGGTGGCCCAGGTAGAACGTGGAATTTCCCCGCTGCGAGCCAAGGCCACCATATCCACTTGATCGGCTCGGGTGTAATGGTTGGTCCGTGGATTAATTCGACGCCATCGGCTGCGGCTCGATCCCGGTAACGGTCCCATGCGGTATTACCTTGCATGGCGCACCTCCCGGATTTTGTCGGCCAGATCAGCCGCCCGCGCCGCGATGTAATCCGCGTCAGCGATGGAAAACTTCTTGCCCTCGGCCAACTCGTAGAACGCCAGGCTGCACGCGGTCAAATCGACTTCCAGCGCCTCGAACACATCTCTCCACGGAATCCGCGGAGCTTGTGGCCGTTGCGCATATCCGCCCGGACGCGGTGGGAACAGGTCTCGAAGCTCCAGCCCGACCGCGCCGAGTATCTCGGTAGGTTCGCAGCCGGCAAAGCACCTGATTAAAACGGTTTGGTCTGATGTTTCGCCGATGGAAAGAGAAGGATTCCTGTCGCCGCGCCGATGCAACGGTCCAGGGCATCGAGCGAGCCATCTACCCGTCCCGGTTTGGCGAACGCCTTCAAGCCGTGACAATACGGCATCGACGGGGTTATGATTCCGGTTGCCTGCCTTGATATTCGCCCCCGGTCGCGGGTGCCCGCCCGCGCCGTGGGTGCCTCCCGGCCTCATGCCGTCCTCCGTCGTTTCAGCGCTTCACGCAATTTACCGACGTTCCACGCAGTGGTGCGTGGCCCGAGCTTTTCCGGCGCCGGGATGATGCCTTGCTTGGCGTACCTCCAGACGCTCCCCTCCGAGACATCGAGGAGCCCGGCCACTACCGGCAGGCGAACAAAAGCCGAATCAGGGAGATCGTCGAAGTGCCGCAGTGCGGCCGGAATGTGTGATGTGGAGTTGTGTGACATGTCGCCATACCTTTTTGCTTGAAGTCGGCGACAGTTTCCAGAAATTAGGTGCGCATGAATTCCAAAAATGGAACGCTATTTATCGTTATGTTTTTGTTGGTCGTTAATCCAAGAAATCATGGAGTCCGAATGCTTGCGGGCGCTCGCAAGCCAATAGCCAACGCGATCTATTTGCAGCCCGCCAAGATTGAATACTGCTCTTAGGCATTCTGCGGCGAATCCGGTTTCTGACGTTGTATAGTCAAGTCGATTTTCAAAGAATCTGTGTTCAATCCAGATAGCAACCCTTAACGGGATATTGAAATCGTACTCAGGAAGCTCTTTTGCAGCGTTATGGAGTCCAAGGCTAAAAGCGCTTAGCTCAGTTATCAGGTCGTCTTTAAACTCATGGACATCTTCGACCGCATACATTCCGGGTTTAAGCGGGTTTTCCTCTTTGAGTGTACGCGCCACTTCCTCAAAACCACGCCATACGGCGAACCCACGCGCGGCAGAATCTAGCTCTTTAAACTGGTCTACAAGACGGTCAAGAGCTTTTGCCATCGATAGGATTTGCTCTTTACGCCTTTGCTGTTTTGGAGGGGTATGTTTTTGCAATTCAGGAATGGCATTCCCGTGGCTTTCGAGAATCTTAACGAAGACATTAGCTTCGAACTCGATTTCTCTTATAAATGCTTTGGGATGTTTTTTCTTGAACTCTTCGATAAATCGTGACTTCAAACGTTGACGAGTATCTTCGTCAAATTCAAGTTCACTCCATATCGGCTTTCCATCCTCAAAGTACGTAACTAACATAACGCCCCCTTCGAGCGCCATCCCTTCATGGTGGGAGCCAGTCCGCCGGGTGAAGGGTTTCCCGGTTTTCGGTGATCAGCCTAGGACTGGCATGCTCGATTATAAAGGGAATCTGTTTCCCTGTTTACTCTCTGCCGATAATGACCTGAATTATGTTGCACAAATGATTAAGCGCCGCTTCTTCCGGGGTATCGCCTAACTCCTTTTGTTCGTCAGGTGAAAAACTGGAAACGGATTGCAATACCAGGTTGTAGACGTGTTGATAGCGTTCTGCGCCCTTTATTCCTAATACACTGAACGCATTTGCCAGGTTAACCTCGACATCTGACTTTTTAAGTAGACGGACGACATCAAGCATCGGCAAGGGGTCTCTTACGTTAGAATCAACAGTAGCCATGATTTCACCTCTTAGGTAGGTGGTTGTGGTTAGGGGCACTTGAGTGTAACGGCACTCTTGCGCCCCGCTAAGCCTTCCGTGACTTCCCGGCGATCCCCGCGCCGGTTCGGGATTCAGTCACGCCGGGCGACGCAAGGGAACCACGTCCGCCCCACGTTTCAGCCCGTCCAAGTAATCCGCCCAAGCCTGCATCATCCTCCGGCGTTCGGGTAAATGCGCCGTCCGGTTATAAGCCCGGCCGTTCGGATCTTTTACGGCATGGGCAAGCTGGTGCTCGATGAAATCGGGACGGAAGCCGAGCACTTCATCCAATACCGTGCGAGCCAATGCACGAAAGCCGTGAACGCTCATTTCGTCCTTATCGAATCCCATACGCCGCAGCGCCGCGAGTAATGCCACGTCCGACATGGGGCGGGAACCGTCTCGCGTTCGGGCGGATGGGAAAGCGTAACGGCCTTGTCCGGTCAGTCCGTGAAGCTTTTTGAGGATTTCGACGGCTTGTGTGGATAGCGGGACGATATGCGGGGTTTGCGTCTTCGTGACGAAATAGCGCCATTCCGCCGCGTCCAGGTCGATATGCGCCCATTCCGCCTTACGTAGCTCGCTGGGGCGAACGAATACCAGCGGGGCCAGCCGCAAGGCACACTTCACCGGAAACGTACCCTCGTAGCCGTCAATCGCCCGCAACAGTTCGGCAATCTTCTTCGGATCGGTCACGGCTGCGAAATGACCGCCTTTCACCGGGGGAAGCGCCCCTTTCAGGTCGGCGGAAATGTCGCGATCAGCCCGCCCGGTCGCAATGGCGTAACGAAAAATCCGTCCACAGTTCTGTAGCGCCCGGTGAGCCGTTTCCAGTGCGCCGCGTTCCTCTGTGCGCCTGAGTACCGCCAGCAATTCCGGTGCGCTCACTTCCCGAATAGGGCGAGCGCCGATCCAGGGGAAAATGTCTCGTTCCAATCGTCGGATGATCCGATCGGCGTGACTCGCCACCCATGACGGCTGAAACTTAATGAACCACTCGCGGGCGATGGCTTCGAAGGTCTCGGACTCGGCGGCTTTGGTCGCTTTCTTCTGTGCGCTCGGCTCAATGCCCTGAGCGATCAGCTTGCGGGATTCGTCGCGCTTCTCGCGGGCTTCCTTCAAAGTGACATCGGGGTATACACCAAGCGCCAAGGTCTTGCGTTTCCCTTCGAATCGGTAATCAAAGCGCCAATACTTACCGGCCTTATTGACCAGCAAGTACATGCCTTTTTCATCGGCCAGCTTGTACGGCTTCTCTTTGGCCCTGGCGTTGCGAACGGCGGTATCTGATAACGGCATGACGGTATCTCCAACGGAACGATTGAGCGTCCACGGTCCGCACCGTCTGCGAGATTGAGGAATTTGACGGTATATGGCTTTGCGACGGACGGCGTGCCGTCAAAACTACCGCCAATTATTACGGTATGTCAAGGCGTGTTGTGACACGTTATGGGGCAATAAAAAACCCGCTATGCCTTTAATCATGCGGGTTTCGGGTCTTTGTGGGACTTCCTTAAATGCTTAGTTGGTGGAGGCGGCGGGAATTGAACCCGCGTCCGCGAATCCTCCGCCTTTGGCTCTACATGCTTATCCGACTCTATTGATTTAACCGGTCGCTACCCGAGCGGCAGGGAAGACGGCCGGCGGTTCCGTTAGGTTTTAGCGAATCGGCCCCGGACAGACCTCATCGCGAGCTTACAATTGGGTTACCCCCGAAAACCGACGCCTATAAGCGGGCTTCGGATCAGAGGCCGGCCGGATTAAGCGGCCAGAGCGTAGTTGTCGTCGTTGGCAACTATATTGGTTGCAGATTGATTAACGAGGTTATCTGCACCTCGGCATGCACCTCGGGTTTTGCGATCCTCGTCGAAGCCAAGTCGCCCCCTAGGTCAGGAAGATAGACAGTATAACGGCAAAAAAGTTTCGAGCAACCAGCGTTTGAGTCGTGGCGCGATAATCGTGCGAAACAGCTTTTCTTGGCGGAACGTTGCGATACGCTGAAGGGATCGGGTAATGCAGGCTAGCGACTACCGGCAGGGGACAAATTTCAATCACGCTAAAGCGGCATGGCGCTATGCGCTCATCTCTCGTGAGATGCAGTCTTCCTTAAGGCCGGAAGGGTGTTTCCGGCCTTAAGCACGGACAAGTCCGTGAGTAGAACTGGTTTTCAGTCTTTCAGAGATCGTCCATCCATTCCGCGTCGCGGACGAAGCGGTGTTTCTCTTGTTCTTCCATCTCCGCGAGATTCGCGAACACTTCTTTGGCATGCGGATCGTCGACGATGATTGCCGCTCCTTTATAGAGTTCGATCAGCGCGTTGTCGAAGGCCATGGCGATCTTTATGACGTCATCGACGGACATATTGGGCCTAACGGCGCAATTCTTTAGCAGTTGTTCGACGTTGGAGCCTGGAGAATATTGGAGCCAGAAATTGAGGATGCTCTTGCGCGATCCATCTTCGAACCGCTGCATCGCCTGTTCCCGATTTTTTTCGTGGCGGCTGAGGTAATCCAAAAGCATTTTTACCCGAGCCTGATCGTTTTGTTGGTTCAGCGAATCGTAAAGTTCTGTCAGTTGGCTGTGTAGTTGAATACCGTAGTCGAGCACATCTTTAACTTGCTCGAAGTTATGCATCTGCTGGTCCATATGGCACTCCGAAAGTGTTATTCGGCAGGTTTCATACGGTTCGAAGCATCTCTCTTTTGGCATCGCAAGGCAATAGTGCAATCGTGCGGTCGGTTCGACCTGCGGAATTCCGCAGGCGCGACCTGATTGTCACTTTCGGCGCGTGACCGTATAACTGGCCATCATGCCCGCGTCGATGTGGTCATTGACGTGGCAGTGATACATCCAGACGCCGGGATTGTCGGGTTTCATATCGACGGTGACGTGGGTTCCCGGAAGCAGATTCACGACATCTACGCGGCGCCCGGTCTCGGTGAGCGTATTGCCGTGCCAATGCGGGGTATGGAGATCGACTTCGGTTCCGAGGGACAGTTGATACCAGCGCACGGTTTCGCCTTCTTTCATCGTCATTCCCGGAAGGTTGTGATAGACGTAGCCGTTCATGCTGTGCATCAAGTTGCTTTCGACGAAGCTTTCGTCATCTTTCTCGTCCGTGGCAGCCGGTGCGAAGGTGCTGATGTTCTTGTCCAGAAAGAAACTCTTGTTTTCGTCGAACACGGTGAACAGCACGACGAATTCGCGGTCGATGCCTTTCAGTTTACCGTTGTTCTGCAGAACGCCTCGGCGGGAAATGATGATGGGTCCTACCAGGCCGGTATTCGTGTCGACCACCTCGTTAACATGGGAATGGTAAAGCCACACGATCGAACTCGGGTCCTCGGGGCCCGGACCCGAACGTTCGGGTACTTGCCAGAGGTAGGTGTGGGTTTCGCCCGGTTCGACCGTATCGTCTTTGCGGTCATCTCCGGATGTGCCGTCCGCGTAATGAGTGCCTTCGCTGTCCTTCCGGTAAAGCACGCCGTGCGGATGGAGTGAAATCGGCATGTTTGCCAGTTTATTCCTCAGCACCACTTTGATGGTGTCGCCGACGTTGGCGCGAATTACAGGCCCTAGTATCCCTAAGTGCCGCCACTCGGGCGGACGTTCCTTGATTTGGGTAAAGCTGGCGTCGGCGTACTCGATATAACGCGCTTTGTAATACTGTCGGCCGATCCGATCGGCGTTATTCCCTTCGACGAAGACTTTCTCGTCCTCGTTGAATTCTGCGCCATGCATGGGATTGACGGGATAGGAGGGGGCGTAGTCCCACAAGATTTCTTCGGCGGCGATGTAGTAGGTTCGCGTCGAATTGGCCGTCACGGCTTCGGAGAACAACAGTAGAACCGCCAAGTGTGAAAGGAGGATTCGGATCTGGATCACGGCGATAAACCTGGGACGGGGAATCGATCGAAAAAGCGTGAGAAAATGATAATCAATATCATTATAGGATGCCAGTATTTGTTCCCCGGAAGTGGCCAAAGGCTTTTATGGTAGTATTGAGCGCCATAAACAATGGGATGAATCTCTTTCCGGGTTTCGGGATCAACACTCTTTTCCATGAACGAACATACACTTACCCATCTCAAGCAGCTGGAAGCCGAAAGTATCCACATCATCCGCGAGGTGGCTGCCGAGTTTGAGCGTCCCGTAATGCTCTATTCGATTGGCAAGGATTCCGCAGTCATGCTGCATCTCGCGATGAAGGCGTTTTTTCCCGGCAAACCGCCTTTTCCGCTCATGCATGTCGATACGACCTGGAAATTCCGGGAGATGATCGAGTTTCGCGATCGCCGCGCCCACGATCTGGGGCTGGATCTCATCGTTCACGTCAACCTGGAGGGTGTGGAGCAGGGCATCGGTCCGTTCACCCACGGCAGCAAGAAGCACACGGATGTCATGAAAACCGAGGCCCTCAAGCAAGCCTTGAACAAATACCAGTTCGATGCGGCATTCGGCGGAGCGCGCCGGGACGAGGAGAAGTCGAGGGCGAAAGAACGCGTTTATTCCTTCCGCGACCGAAACCATCGTTGGGACCCGAAAAATCAGCGGCCGGAGCTGTGGAATCTCTACAACGGCAAGATCAACAAGGGCGAGAGCATCCGGGTGTTTCCGCTTTCGAACTGGACCGAGCTGGATGTTTGGCAGTACATCTATCTGGAGAACATTCCGATCGTCCCGTTGTATTTCGCCAAAGAGCGGCCGGTGGTCGAGCGCGATGGGATATGGATCATGGTGGACGACGATCGCATGCCGCTGGCACCCGGCGAAAAGCCGATCATGAAGATGGTCCGCTTCCGTACCCTGGGTTGCTATCCCTTGACCGGCGCCGTCGAATCGACCGCCGCCACCTTGCCCGACATCATCCAGGAGATGCTGCTGACCAAGACGTCGGAGCGCCAAGGGCGTGTCATCGATCACGATCAAGCGGGGTCGATGGAAGAGAAGAAAAAAGAGGGTTATTTCTGATTTTCGCTATGGAAGGTGCCGAGCGTGCATTCAACGTTGGCGTCTGCGTCTGACCCATTCATCCAGTGAATTAGTCTATGTCTCATCAGTCCGAGCTCATCAGTTCCGATATCCACGCCTATCTCGCTCAGCACGAGCGCAAGGAATTATTGCGCTTCTTGACCTGCGGCAATGTCGACGACGGCAAGAGCACCCTGATCGGGCGCCTTTTGCACGATTCGAAAATGATTTACGAGGACCAGCTGGCGGCGATCAAGAAGGACAGCGTCAAATCGGGCACCACCGGCGGCGATATCGACTTGGCGCTGCTGGTCGACGGGCTCCAGGCCGAGCGGGAGCAGGGCATCACCATCGATGTGGCCTACCGGTATTTCTCCACGGCGAAGCGGAAATACATCATTGCCGACACGCCGGGGCACGAGCAGTACACCCGGAATATGGCGACCGGAGCGTCCACCTGCGATTTGGCCATCATTCTGGTCGATGCGCGTCACGGCGTGATGACGCAGACCAAGCGTCACAGCTTTATCGTGTCCCTGCTGGGCATCAGGCACGTGGTCGTAGCCATCAATAAGATGGATCTGGTCGGCTACAGCGCTGACGTATTCGAGCGCATTCGCAGCGATTACCTGGCGTTCATCGAAAAACTGGATATTCACGATGTCCGCTTTATCCCGCTGTCGGCTTTGAAGGGGGACAACGTCGTCAGCCGTAGCGAGGAAATGCCCTGGTATCAGGGGCAGGCGCTGATGGAGCTTTTGGACACCATCGAGATCGCCAAGGACCAGAATTTTACGAATCCGCGCTTTCCGGTGCAGTACGTCAATCGACCGAATTTGGATTTCCGCGGTTACAGCGGCACCGTGGCCGCGGGGGTTTTTCGCAAGGGCGATCCGATTACGGTGCTGCCGTCCAAGAAGACCAGCCGCATCAAGTCCATCGTGACTTACGACGGAGAACTGGAAGAAGCATTTCCGCCTCAAGCCGTTACGATCACGCTTACGGATGAAATCGACGTGAGCCGCGGCGACATGCTGGTCCGTTCCGATGACTTGCCGATGCTCGGCACCCGTTTCAAGGCCCATATCGTGTGGATGACCGAGGCGCCTTTGGTTCCGGGCCGCCAGTATTATCTGAAGCAGATGACCAAGGTGGTCAACGGCTCGGTTTCTCAGATCCATCACCGCGTCGATATCAATACCTTGGAGCAGCTTCCGGCGGACCAGCTCAAGCTGAACGAAATCGGCTTGTGCGAGGTCTCCCTGAGCGGGCCGATCGCGTTCGATCCTTACAAGGTTTGCAAGGGCACCGGATCGTTCATCGTCATCGATCGCCTGACCAACGTTACCGTCGGCGCCGGCATGATCCTAAGTCAGGCGGACGGCGAATCCGGTTTACGGCGGGTGACGGTTGAAGAGCGGAGCGCGCGTTTCGGACAAAAGGCGGTGACGCTATGGATTACCGGCGAACGCCGGCACGATGTGGCGTATGAACTCGAACGGAAGCTCTTCGATGTCGGGCATGCCAGCACCGTTTTGGATAACGAGGCGCTGGGCGTACAGGTTCAAGCCATTGCAGAGCAGATCAACCATGCCGGACTGATCTGCATCTGTCCTTGCGAAGCAAGCCCGAGTGGCGACGGTTTGAGCGCGCTCCATGTTTCGGCCGATGAAATGGAAGCGGACGAAGTGCTTGCGTTATTGAAGGAAACTCAGGTCCTCGAGTTCTGATCGTCTGACTTGATTTTCCGTTTCCGCCCATTCCGCCATCGCCGCGGAATGGGCATTCCAGTATCGGCCGTTTTCCCTGCGGTAGCTTTCCAGTTTTAGATCATCCTTCCGGTTGCCTACGAGCACGGTAAGTGCGCCTGTCTCGGCGGTATTCAGTACCGGTATGTTCATGTTTCCGTAGCGTTGCAGCACCGCCCGATGAGGAAACCCGTATCGGTTCAGATAGCCTGCGGGAATGAGAGCGTAACGAGGCTTCACGGCAGCCAAAAAGGCGGAGCTTGAAGAGGTTTTACTGCCATGATGGGGGACGACCAGAATGTCGCTGGCTAAAAGATGCCCGTAACGGTCAACCAATAGGCGTTCACCGGTTTTTTCGATGTCGCCGGTCAATAGTGCGCTGCCGCCGGGCCCGCTGATTTTCAATACGCAGGAATTGTCGTTCTCGCGCTCGCTTTTTTCGATGGGCGCGAGCATCTCGAATTTGACGCCGTCCCATTCCCAGGATTGTTCGGCTTTGCAGGTTTCAGTCGAAAATTCCGATAACTTTTCCGGCACGCTGGTATAAGTCCGCCCGACCACAAATCGTCTGAGCAGCGACGGCGCGCCGCCGATGTGGTCGTTGTCGCCGTGACTTACGATCAAGGCGTCGATGCGCTCGATCCCGCGATGGCGGAGATAAGGCTCGATGACGGCGGAGCCGATATCGAACCGGCTCCCGAACCGGGCTCCGGTGTCGAAGATCATGAGGTGTTCGCTAGTCTCGACGGCAACGCCGAGTCCCTGGCCTACATCGAGCAGGGTAAGCAGGAAGCCCGCTTGAGGCGGCCTATCGGGCTGCGCGGTCACGGCCGGAACGGCCAGAACGAGACCGAGCCAGCGCGCCGGAATGCCCTTGGGGGATAGCAGCAGCACGAAGCCGCTCAATGCCAGCGGAATGGTCCAGAACGGCGGTCCGGCATGGGTCCACTGAGCCACCGGCTGTTCGGCAATCCATTGGAGAAAAGGCCACGTCCATTCAAGCAGGCGTGATGCCAGGATCAGCAGCGCTTCGCCCGCCACCGGCAGTATCGGTAACAGCAGTGCGCCGGTCAGGCAAACCGGAATCAGCAGCAAGCCGATCACGGGGACGGCAAACAAGTTGGCAATTGGAGAAATGATCGAAACCTGCTGAAAGAATAACAACAGCAGGGGTGCAAGGCCTAGCGAGGTGGCCCAGTTCACCCGCATCATGGCCCGCCAACCGCCGATTTCGCCTCTTCTGTATGAAACAGCGAAAAGGATTAGAGCGACAGCTGTGAAGGAAAGCCAGAATCCCGCCGAAAGAACCGCCAACGGATCGTAAAGCACCACGGCCAGCAAGGCCGTCGCGAGGACATGAAAACTATTGAGATGCCGCTGGCCGATGACGGCGCCCATGACGATGCCGATCATAATCATGGCGCGTTGAGTGGGAATCGCGAAGTTCGCCAGCGCCGAGTAGAAGAGGGCGGCCGCAAAAGCACAAACGGCCGCAACAGTCGGCGGCGACCAGCGCATGATGCCCAACCTCGACCACATTCGGCGTATGACGAAAAAGACAAATCCTGCGACTAAACCGATATGCGAGCCGGAAATCGCAACCAGGTGAGTCGTGCCCGTGCGCCGAAGCACGTCCCATTGAATGGGCGTAATGTCATCGTCGACTCCCATGACCAGAGCCTTGATGATTCCGGCTGCGGGTTCGTCGTTCAGTGTTGCCGAAAGGCTATCGTAAAGGGCCTGCCTCCAAATTTCGAATGAATACCGGTTGTCTCCCGCATCGAGCCGCCGATTGTCCGGAGACTTCGCGACGTAACCGACCGCGCGGATTCCCTGGGCAAACAGCCATTGTTCGTAGTCGAGACTTCCCGGGTTCAGCATTCCATGCGGCGGCTTGAGCTTTACTCTGAGCTGCCAGCGTTCGCCCGCTTTTGGCGAAACTCCGCGGTCATACCAGCTCAGGCGAACGCGTGACGGCAAACTTAGGTCGTCGGGCTGTAGAGTTTGTTCAATATCGAAGTCGAAACGGAAACCGTGGTCCACGGGCTGGGGAATGGTACGAACGACGCCTTCGACGACGGCCGTTTGTCTCTCAGTTGCAGTCGGAAGACCTTGGTCGAGTCGAATTCCGGCAAAGGCAAGCGCCCAGAGGATGCCGAACGCAAATGCTGCCGGAAAACGCAGCTTATAATAAACGGCTAGACCGAAAGCGGAGCTCAAGAGGACGAAAGCCCAGGCACCGGGCAAAGACGGAAGTTGCTGGACAGCGCTGACCCCGCCGACAAAGCCGATGGCTAGCGGAAGAACCAGCGGGCTGCGGGTTTGTGGATGGAGAATTTCATTCAACTTTGAATTTCAAATCCGTACAATAGCGCGCCTTTTACCTAAAAAAATAGTTCACAATCATCCCAGTTAAGGGCTATGCCTAAAAAGTTTTTTAAGCGCTACTTGCCGGACCCGAAAAAAGTAAAGGAAATTAAATCGCTGGAGTTTTTGGGGGATAAGCTTCACTCGCCGAATTTATGGCATCTGAACCGTCGGTCGGTATCACGGGCTTTTGCCATAGGGCTATGGGCCATGTATACCCCGCCATTGCCCTGGCAACAAATCATCGCCGCGGTTTTGGCGATCTATTTCAATGCCAATTTACCTATCGCCGTGGCCTTGGTCTGGATTACCAATCCGCTGACCTGGGTGCCGATGTATTACTTCGCCTACAAGGTAGGCGCGCTTGTTATGGGACAAGCAGCTTTCGACTTCGATCAGTTCTCGGAACTGTTCACCATAGAAAAAGCATTGGAGTTAGGGGCACCCTTGCTGATTGGTTGCGCCATTCTGATGCACCTCGGGGCCGTCCTAGGCTATTTCGGCATACTTTTCATGTGGCGGCGATCCGTGCGACATCAGGTGGAATTGAGAAAGTTCCGCAATGCGGAATTGAGTACGGCCATTATGGTCCGGGAAAGCTACGCGTCGTACAAGAAGTTCCTGGAACACCGGCACAAGCATCAGAACGATCGATTGATCGGAGCAGCGAAACCTGTCGCGAAGAAAGCAGGCTAATCGTAATGCTGCTTTAGGCGGACGGGTTCGGATGTGTTTTCCGGCTTGACGATCCGTCCGTCTTCCAAATGCAATATCGTATCCATCCGCTGAGCCAAAGACGGATCGTGAGTGACGACTAGGAAACTCACCCCGTTTTCTTGGTTCAGCTCCAGCATGAGTTGATACACCTGTTCCGCGGTTTTTCGATCCAGATTTCCGGTTGGTTCGTCAGCCAAAACGCACTTCGGTTTCGTGACCAGCGCACGGGCGACGGCTGCGCGCTGGCGTTCGCCGCCCGATAATTCTCCGGGTTTATGCTCCAGACGTTTGCCGAGTCCGACCCGCTCCAACATCGACGCTGCGCGCTTTCTTGCTTCATGTATCGGCAGCTTCGCTATCAAAAGCGGCATGGCGACGTTTTCCAGTACCGTGAATTCACCCAGCAGGTGGTGGAATTGATAGACGAATCCAAGCACCCGGTTACGCAGTTGGGCGAGCTTGCGTTCGTTCAGTGTTCCCAGGTCCACGCCGTCCAGTTGGACTTGCCCTCGGGTTGGCGCGTCTAGACCCCCGAGTAAGTGCAAAAGCGTGCTTTTGCCCGAGCCGGACGCTCCCATAATGGCGACCTGCTGTCCCGGTTCGACGGAAAGCGTTATGCCCTGCAACACATCGACGCTCAGATTGCCTTGGGCATAACGCTTGTGCAGATCGCGGCACTGCAGCACCGGCTTATTCATAACGGAGTTCCTCGGCGGGCTTGATGCGAGATGCCTGCCAGGCCGGATAGATCGTCGCCAGGATGGAAAGCAGGAAGGCCATGCCGGTAATCCGGTACACGTCGGACCAGATCAGTTTCGACGGCAGCTCGCTGATGTAGTAAACGTCGGCCGACAGGAAATGAACGCCGAACAACCGCTCGATCGCCGGTACGATGGTTTCCACATTCCACGCCAATAAGACTCCGCCGACACCGCCCAGCAAGGTGCCGAACGTACCGATGACCGTACCGAGCACGATAAATATTCCCATGACTTCGAGTGGAGTCATGCCCTGGGTTCGGAGGATCGCGATATCCGAACGCTTGTCGGTGACCACCATAACTAGTGTGGAGACGATGTTGAAAGCGGCGACCGCGACGATGAGCAGGAGAATGATGAACATTACCCGCTTTTCGGTTTGTATGGCTTTGAAGAAGTTGCTGTGCGACTGCGTCCAGTCGGCAATCTGATAACGCCCATCGAGTTTGGGGCCAAGGTCCCGCGCCACTCGCTGCGCGTAAAATACGTCGTCCAGCTTGAGTCTAAGCCCCGATATGGCGTCATCGAGGCGAAACAGCTTGGCGGCGTCTTCCAGCTGAATCAGCGCCAGATTCCGGTCGTACTCATACATCCCGACCTGGAAAACTCCGACTACCGTAAAGCGCTTGAGGCGCGGCAGAATGCCGGCGGGTGTTGCCGTAAGTTGCGGGGTGATGACGGTCACCTTGTCGCCGGTGAGGACACCCAGATAATCAGCCAGCTCAGAACCGAGAATAATGCCGAATTCGCCGGGTTTGAGCGCTTCGAGGTGGCCTTCCACGATGCGGTTGGCGACCTCGGACACGCGCGGTTCGTAGTCGGTCATGATGCCGCGCAGCATCACGCCGCTAACTCGGCGGTCCGAGTTGAGCATGGCTTGACCTTCGATATAAGGTGCCCAGCCTAGAATACGGGAGTCTTGTTCGAGCGGGGGTTCAAGCGAGCGCCAGTTCCGCAGTTGGCCATCCAAGCCGGAGATGGAGGCATGCGAAGTCATGCCCAGTATGCGTTCGCGAAGTTCCGCTTCGAATCCGTTCATTACTGACAGTACTGTAATCAAGGCGGTGACGCCCAAGGCGATGCCCAGAACCGAAGTGAAGGTAATGAACGAAATGAAGCGCGTGCGCCGCTTAGCCCGCGTATAGCGCAGACCGATGAAAAAGATCAGTGGCTTAAACATGCGCCGATATCGACCGGGCTCCGCAAAAAGTGAGCTTCATGGGGAAAAAGAAGGTTGTCGGGAATCAGAGAGGCGATTGGCCCTTTTGGCAATCCATGCAGATGCCGTAGAGACAGAGCGAATGATCCGTCAGCTTAAAATGCTTCTCGTTTGCTATTTCGTTTTGGCGGCGCTCGATGAACTCGTCGCTGAATTCTTCGACTCGGCCGCACTTGACGCATACGATGTGATCGTGATGCTCGCCGCGGTTTAGCTCGAAGATCGAGTTTCCGCCTTCGAAATGATGGCGTTTGACCAAGCCCGCCGCCTCGAATTGGGTCAGGACTCGGTAAACTGTGGCCAAGCCGATTTCTTCACCCTCGCTGAGCAGCGACTTGTAGACTTCTTCCGCTGTCAGGTGTCGATCCGATCCGCTACGGTTCTCCAGCATCTCTAGAATCTTGACGCGCGGGAGAGTCACTTTAAGCCCGGCGTTTCGTATGTCTTGACTTTCCAAAGCGGCAACCTACGCAGTGTTTTAACTCTGTCGATCGAGTATGATTGGACGTTGGGTCCGATTCTCCGCAATCATAACATGCCGAAGCGTTTCATCGTAATAACCTACTGCCTGACTCTGTTTTTAGCCGGCTGTTCCACCGAAAAGCTTAAAGAGTCCCTACCTGGGGTGTACCGGCTCGACATCCATCAGGGCAATATCGTTTCTCAGCAAATGGTGGATCAACTTCGGCCCGGTATGACCAAGCGGCAAGTGGCATTCATCATGGGTACGCCACTGGTCGTCGATCCTTTCCACGACGATCGCTGGGACTATATCTATTCCAACGAGCCCGGTGGCAAGCAACGGATGCAGAAGCGGATTACCCTGGTTTTCGACAAGGATGAATTGATCGGGCTTCAGGGTGACTTCCGACCGGGCAACCTTCCCGAGATTGAACCCGGCAAGGATGTGACGATCGATATCCCGAAGATCGAGCGCGAGAAAAGCTTGTGGGAAAAGATCACGGGTTTGTTCCGAAAAGGCGATTAGTAGAGTGCGAGGAGTCTCGGTCCGCGGTTCTACTTCTTCGCTGCCCGCGCGCGCCGAGCTTCTTTGGGGTCGGCGATCAAGGGGCGATAAATCTCCACTCGGTCGCCCGGCTTTATCGGTTGGTCGATGGAGCAGACCTTGCTGAAAATTCCAATCTTGTCCTTTGTCAGGTCGATCTCCGGGAAACGGTCCAGGATACCTGATGCGGCGATGGCGGTTTCCGCTGTCGCATTTTCCGGTACGTTCACGGTGAGAATGACCTGTACATCCGGTTTCGCGTAAGCGACTTCGACTTTCATTTCTTTTGCTGCTTGTCCGATCTTTACCGAATCAAATCACGCCGACGGCGCTAAGGGTGACGAGGGCGACAGCCAAGGGAGAAACGTAGCGAATAGTAAAACGCCAATAGTTATAAGCCGACCCCATTTCGAGCTCCGTTTCCGAGGTCTCGCGCCTCATGATCCAGCCGGCAAATAAGGCAACCAAGATGCCGCCAACGGGCAACATGATATTGGCCGTGAGAAAATCCACGAGCTCGAAGAAATTCTTGCCGAACCAGGTATTTCCGGACCATAGATTGAACGAAAATACGGTTCCGAGCCCAAGTAGCCAGCAGCCTAGTCCGCTCCAAAGACAGGCCTTCTCGCGGCTCATCGCCTGGTTTTCGGACAGCCAGGCCACGGCGGGTTCGATCAAGGCAATCGCGGAAGTAATCGCCGCAAAAAATACGAGAACGAAAAACAATACCCCGAACAGTGAACCGCCGGGCATTTGGCCGAAGGCGATGGGCAGCGTCTGAAAAATCAGGCCGGGGCCCATGGTCGGCTCCAAGTGGTTGGCGAATACGATTGGAAAAATGGCGACACCCGCCAATAAAGCCACTAGGGTGTCCGCGGAGGCGACAAAAATGGTAGACCGCGAAATCGAAACATGATCAGGGAGATATGAGCCGTAGATCATGATTGCGCCCATGCCCAATCCGAGAGAGAAAAAGGCCTGCCCCATCGCGACCAGCACGCTCTCGCCGTTGATGCGGCTGAAATCCGGCTTGAACAGGAACGACATTCCCTGGCCGAATCCGTCGGAACTCATCGCATAACCGTCCAGGAGTATGAGCATGATGAACAAGCCCGGCATCATGAAGCGCGTCGCTCGCTCCAGTCCGCCGCTGACGCCGCGGCTGACGATGAGCATCGTGGCGGCCATGAAGACAGTGTGCCAGATAAACTGAATTTCCGGAGCGCTTTTGAGGTCGTCGAATACCCGTGCGGCGGTTTCGGCGCTGATATGGCTCATGTAGCCGCTGTTCATCTTCAAGATGTAGACCATCGACCAGCCGGCGATGACCGAGTAATAGGACAGAATCAGGAAGCCCGACAACACGCCGAGCCAACCGGCATAGTGCCAGGCAGGACCGGCTTTCGCTTCCTGTGCCAGCGACAACATGGTATTGATAGGATTTTGCCGACCGCGGCGCCCCAGCATGGTCTCTGCGATCATGATCGGAATACCGATGGCAGCGACGCATAAGAGGTAAACCGCGACGAACGCTCCGCCTCCGTTTTCGCCGGCCAGATAGGGAAACTTCCAGATATTCCCGAGGCCTATGGCCGAACCGCTTGCAGCCAGAACGAACGCCAAGCGCGATGACCATTGGTTGTGCAGAAAACGTTGATCGGTCATGTGTTCTCCGAATTATTATGCTGAGCCAATCGAAGGTCCGGGCAACCCGAGGTTGGGGTAAAATAACAAGATTTTTCCATCGAGTCAGGCAATTTAGTTTTAAGTACATGGCCGCAAAGAAAAACAAGGATACAGCCGGAAGTGGCACCATCGCTCTCAACCGGCAAGCCACGCACGAGTATTTCATCGAGGAGCGCTACGAGGCGGGACTAGTCCTGCAAGGGTGGGAGGTGAAAAGCTTGCGTGCGGGAAGAGCGCAGCTGAAGGAGAGTTATGTCACGCTGAAAAACGGCGAAGCCTGGCTGCTCGGAGCACATATTTCTCCGCTGGCTTCTGCCTCCACCCATGTCACACCCGATCCCATCCGAACCCGGAAGCTGCTCCTGCATCGTCGAGAATTGAGCAAGCTCATCGGTCATGTGGAACGCAAAGGTTATACTTTAATTCCGCTCGCGCTGTATTGGAAAAGCGGACGTGCCAAGCTGGAAATCGGTTTAGCGAGAGGTAAGAAGCAGCACGATAAGCGTGCCGCCGAAAAGGAAAGGGACTGGCAGCGCGAGAAGCAGCGCGTATTGAAGCAGCGCTGAGACTGAATTTTTGGATCTGGCCTCTCCTGCCCAGCGGGTTGCCTCAGGAGTGAATTTCCGGCTGCCCCGTGCAGATTTGGCAAAAATCACGCATTCAGAAGAATTTGACGATAACGATGCATTGGATTGAGCACAATCACCTCTTGGTCTTGGCTTTATTGGTCTTGGCGACTGGCTTTTCCTTCGCTCATCGAGCGGAGGCCGGTCCTTATGCGGCACTGGTGGTGGAAGTCGAATCCGAGCGTCCACTGTTCGAGCGGAATGCCGACGAGTTGAGGCATCCGGCATCGCTCACCAAGATGATGACGCTTTATCTGGTCTTCGAAGCTTTGGCTAACGGACGCCTTTCTTCCGATACTCTATTTCGGGCGTCCCGGTTTGCGGTTCTTCGTCCCCCGTCGCGATTGGGGTTGAAATCAGGCGATACGATCACGGTCGAGCAAGGCATATTGGCTTTGGTAACCCGGTCCGCAAATGACGCGGCGGCGGTGATCGCCGAAGGAATGGCCGGTTCCGAGTCCGCATTCGCGCAGCTGATGACCGAGAAAGCTCGCGAGCTGGGCATGGAGCGCACCGTCTACCGGAATGCGTCCGGCTTGCCCGATCCCAATCAAGTCACGACGGCTTGGGACCAGTTCCGGCTCGGGAAGTCCCTGTACAAACATTTTCCCCAGTACTATCCCTACTTCTCTACGACCCAGTTCCAGTTCGAGGGCCGTAGCTTTCATAATCACAACCATCTCCTGAAAAACTATCCGGGAACGGACGGGATCAAGACCGGGTTCGTCAATGCGTCCGGTTTTAACCTCGTTGCATCGGCGCGGCGAGGCGGTCAACGGCTGATAGGGGTGGTTTTTGGCGGAACCAGCGCTTCGGCGAGGGATGCCCATATGCAGGATATACTCGACTACGGCTTTGCGCAGCTCAACGGATTGGAATACGAGGTGCGTACGGCCTCCTTTGACCAACCGGAACCGCCTGCTTTACTCTCGCGTCCAAAATTGCCTGAACGGTCGGTCGAGAAGTCGGGCGGAAAGAAAAACGTCAAGTTAGCGGGAGGCAACAGGCGCTCCGCCGATGAAGGAGATGGACGCGAGAAATCGGGCACCAATCGTGGAAAGCAGGCCTGGCACATTCGTGTGGGCACATTTTCCGCCGAAAAGCCGGCGGAACAGCGGCTGTCGAAGGCTTTGAAGCTCGCTCCATATCCGCTTCGTCATGCACGTGCAACGGTGACCGCGCGCTCACAGGGCAGAAAAAAGCTCTATCTGGCCATTTTCAACGGAATGACGAAGGAGGACGCAACCGCGGCCTGTCAGGCGCTTAAACGTAAACGCATAGAATGCGTTTCGGGGCGCTCGTCTAGGTGAGTCGACGCCGGTGCTTGTCATATTCGTGAAACGTTAACAGGGCGGGGATGGCTAATTTGAACAAATGCATGGCAGTAGCCGGCATTCTCGCAGTCGGCTGGCTGATTTATTTATTGATGCCCATTTTGACGCCTTTTGTGGCCGGCGCGCTGATAGCCTACCTGAGCGATCCCCTTGCCGACCGTTTGGAAGCGCTCGGACTAAAACGTCAAAATGCCGTCATCGTCGTGTTTGCAGTCATTGTTTTAGTTATCGGTCTAGTGCTTCTGCTGATCATCCCAATGTTAGAGGAGCAGATCAGCCGGTTCATCGATAATCTCCCCGCATACACCCGCTGGTTTAAAACGTCCGTTATCCCTTGGGTGCAAAAACATTTAGGAATCCGCATCAAGTTTGTCGATCTGGAACAGGTGGCCGGGGTTTTGAGCGGGCATTGGCAGCAGGCGGGAGGGGTGGCGACCACTGTGCTGTCCTCTTTGTCGCATTCCGGCGCCGTAGTCATCTCGTGGCTGATGAATCTGGTGCTGATTCCGGTGGTCATCTTTTATCTGCTGAGGGACTGGGATGACATAGTCGCCCGTGTCCAAGATCTCTTGCCCCGTCGCTGGGCGCCGGTTGTCGTCATATTGGCGGAAGAATCGGATGAAGTGTTGAGTGCCGTGTTTCGAGGTCAGTTTGCGGTCATGGCCGCTCTGGGCACGATTTACAGTATCGGATTATGGCTGGCCGGACTGGACTTGGCGCTTCTTATCGGCATGTTTTCCGGGCTGATCAGTTTCATACCGTATGCGGGTTCCATCTCCGGCGTGGTGGCTGCATCGATAGCGGCGTTGGCACAATTCGGAGATTTGTGGTCGATCGTCCCGGTTTTGGCTGTATTCGGCGTAGGCCAAATGCTTGAGGGCGTTTGGTTAACCCCGTGGCTGATAGGAAATAAGATCGGACTGCATCCCGTCGCGGTCATTTTTGCTGTTCTGGCAGGCGGTCAGCTGTTTGGTTTCCTAGGGGTGTTGCTCGCATTGCCCGTTGCTTCGGTAATCATGGTGATGATTCGGCATATTCATGGCTTTTATAAAATGAGCGATCTGTACGGCGACGACGCTTCTGAGGGAAATTCCGGACAGTTCGGCTGATGAGCCGTGGAAATACGGTTTTCGATGCGCAGGCTTAAATATCATTCATAGCTAATTAAGCCAAATTGGTGTATCATCCTGCGCCGCGGTGTACGGTGATATATCGGATCAGTTCAGGAAAACGGCTTTGGCAAAACAGGGTTTGTTGTCCGATTTGCCTGGTATCCGTGAGAACGAAAAACAGTAGTGTTGGAGGTTATGTAATGATTTTTGCTAAGAAAGCGATGCTTGCTGTGGCGGGTGTGGCGATGCTGGCATCGGCCGCCGTTAACGCGGAGACGATCGAAGTAAAAGGCCAAGGTGTGAAATTCGCGCCCGAGTTTATTCACGCTAAAGTTGGCGATGTTATTTCGTTCCGCAATATGGCGACCCATTTCGTGGAGAGCGTAGAAGGCATGTGGCCGGAAGGGGCTCCGAAAATGCTGTCCGCTATGGGCGCCGATTACGACTATGCCGTCGAGAAAGAGGGTCTGTACGTCTTCAAATGTCCGCCGCACTGGGGTGCTCGCATGGGCGCCGTGATGGTAGTGGGCCAACCGGCTGATCTGGACGCTACGGTAGAAAAATACCTTCAGGTTGCCGATACCGTTAAAGAAGCGAAGCCTGCGAAAGGTCTTCTAACGAAATTCAAAGAGTCTGAGAAGAAATAATTATCCTTTTTCAGTCTCTACTTAAAGGCGCGCCGAGTTCAGCTCTGCGCGCCTTTTTTCGTTTAGGTCTTGTGAGGCGATATTTCTCTATGGGTTGCCGGCCGGTATCCCGTGACGCTAGGGACATTGCCGTCCCGCGAAGATCCGAATTATTCGGGCTTGTTGAAAATGCGATTAGGCTGAATCAGCGGTGGGTATATGTGGCTCTCAATGCCTCTAGATCCAGTATACGGATATGTTTATGGCGGACCGTAATCAGCCCGGCATCTTCTAGATTCCGCAAGGTACGGCTGACCGTCTCGAGTGCTAATCCCAAAAAATTGCCTATTTCCTGACGAGTAAGGGTGAGATTGAAGTCCACCGGCGAAAAGCCGCGTTTTCGAAGGCGGTCGGACAGATTCAGGATAAACATGGCAACCCGGTCTTCTGCCGCGCGCTTGTTGACAATTACTTGATCCGTTTCCTCGTCCAGCTTGGCGCTGGCATGGCGGAAAAGTTCCCGCAGCAGATTCGGTACTTCGTGGCACAATTGGTCGAGTTGATTGGCGGGAAGTTCGCAGTAGCTCAAGGTTTCGAGCGCGATTGCAGAGCACTTGTGGTGATTCGTGGCCAGTGCGTCGAAACCTAATAGTTCCCCCGGTAACAGCAAGCCGGTGATGTATTCGTAGCCTTGCGCGTCGTAAATGACGGTCTTGGCCGTTCCTCCCTTGATCGCGATGACCCCGCGGAACTTGTCGCCCTCGCGGAAGAGATGCTCGCCTCGTTGTAAGGTTTTCTTACGAGCGACGATGCGGCTGATGCGTTCGATATCCTCCTGGGCTAATCCCCGAGGAATGCACAATGAAGTCAAACTGCAATTTTGACAGGTAACTTGCAGTTTCGTCTTAAGGTCGAGCGAAGGTGTTGTGGTCACGAGTTCGATTGGACGGATAATCAGCCGGGATAAACCGTTTGCAGTTTTTGACGATTGGTAACAAGTCGGAGGCGGATGCTAATAGTTGCTCAAGCCGCGTATTCCATCGCATGAGCGCCCATAATCGCGAGGCGATGGCCTTGCGTCAAGTCATCAAGCGGATAACCAGCGTGTATCGCTAGCGCGGTTGATTCGCTCGCGGTGTTTTATATTAAACATATCATCTCAAATTGGGGAGACCGCCCGATCGAGTTAAACCGCTCAGGAACCGAACCTGTTAAAATTCGCGCGATTTTTGACGTATCGGAATTATGATGAATCCCCCCGACGTAATGACCCCGTACCAACTCGTCGGCGGCGAGAGCGCCGTTCGGGAACTGGTGGAAAGATTTTACGGGTACATGGATGTAATGCCGGAAGCTCTCGATATTCGAGCGATGCATCCTGCGGATTTGGCCGGTTCGAAAGACAAGCTGTTCAAGTTTCTGTCCGGTTGGCTGGGAGGTCCCGATCTTTTTCAGGAGGAGTTCGGGCATCCGCGCCTTCGGATGCGGCATTTTCCGTTTTCTATCGGCACGAAGGAACGGGATCAATGGCTGCTTTGTATGTATAAGGCTCTCGACGATATGCCCCTGGACCCCGCTTTGCGCGAGTCTCTGGCCCGGGCATTCGCGCAGACTGCGACTCACATGATCAACCGGGGCGAGTAACCGCTCATTACACACTGACACGGAACATACCATGAGAATGAGCCCCAAGGCGTTCTTGGACTGGGAGACCAAACGCATCACGCTGCTGGGCATGTCCGGCGTCGGCAAAACGACGCTGGCCAATAGTTTGCCCAAGAAGACGTGGTTCCATTACTCCGGCGACTATCGAATCGGCACCCGGTATCTGGACGAGCCGATTCTCGACAATATCAAGCGGCAAGCCATGGACGTGCCGTTCTTGCGCGATTTGCTGCGTTCCGATTCGATTTATATCCGCAGCAACATCACCGTAGACAACTTGGCGCCGGTTTCGACGTTCCTCGGGAAAATCGGCGATCCGGCGAAGGGCGGACTCACTCCGGCCGAGTTCAAGCGTCGTCAGGCCCTGCACCGGCAGGCCGAAATCGCCGCCATGCGCGACGTGCCGGAATTTATCGAAAAGGTCGACTCTATCTACGGCTACAAGCATTTCATCAATGACGCGGGCGGCAGCGTCTGCGAACTGGAAGATCCGGAAACCATTAGGATTCTCGCCGAGCACACGATTATTCTGTATATCAAGACCACTCCGGAATTGGAGCATCTTCTAATCGAGCGCGCTCAACGCGATCCCAAGCCGCTGTACTATCGGGAAGAGTTTCTGGACCGGCAACTCGCCGAATTCATGGCGGAAAAAGCCTATTCGGCCATCGAGGATATCCCGCCGGACGAATTCGTTTCCTGGGTGTTTCCCCGGCTGTTCCGCGCGCGCTTGCCCAATTACCAGGCCATCGCCGACGAATACGGCTACACCGTCGATGCCAATGAGATTGCGAACGTTCGAGGTGAGGACGATTTCATTCGTCTCATCATGGACGCCTTGGGGCGCTGATCGCGTTAATTCAGTTTCGGAGAGCTTGAAGACATGCCTTTGGTAGCGCACACCGAATTGCCCACGTTCAGGCGCTTGAGGGAGGAGGGGCAGGAAATCCTCTCGGTCGAGCGCGCTCGCCATCAGGACATCCGAGAAATGCATATCGGGCTTCTCAATATGATGCCGGATTCGGCTCTGGAGGCGACCGAGCGGCAATTTTTTCGCCTGGTTGGGGCCGCCAATCCGATCGTGCAGTTTCACATGCATCCGTTCACGATCGAAGGCATACAGCGGAGCGAACAGGCGCAAAACCATATCGACCGCTATTACGAGACCTTCGGGCAAATCAAACGCGATGGGCTCGACGGGCTGATCGTGAGCGGCGCGAACGTCACTCATCCGCATCTTCCTGAGGAGGCGTTCTGGCAACCGTTGACCGAAGTGTTCGACTGGGCGAAGCAGAACGTCACGTCCATTTTATGTTCGTGTCTTGCGACCCATGCGCTGTTTCAGTATTGCCACGGCGTAGAGCGCACTCATTTGGGCTTCAAGCGTTGGGGAGTCTATTCCCACCGAGTGGTCGAGCGGCGCCATCCTTTGGTTGCCGACATCAATACCCGTTTCGACGTGCCTCACTCCCGTTACAATGAAATTTTTCGGGAAGATATGGAAGCTGCCGGGCTTAAAGTTCTGGTTGAAAGCGAGGAGGCGGGCGTCCATCTCGCGGTGAGCCCGGACCTGTTCCGCGTAGTCTATTTCCAAGGGCATCCGGAGTACGACACGATCAGCCTGCTGAAGGAGTACAAGCGCGAAGTGATGCGCCACTACTACGGAGAACGCGAGGATTATCCGCCGTTTCCGGAACATTATTTCAATTTGGACGTGGGCGGTGTACTTAACGAATACGGTCAACATCTCCGAAGCGCCCGGCGCCTTGGCAAAACGCCTCCGGAGTTTCCCGAAGAGGAGGTGATCCGGCATTTGGACAACACTTGGCGGGATACTGCGAAAGCGGTGTTCAACAATTGGTTGGGGTGTATTTACCAAGTCACCGATCAGGACCGCCGTAAACCGTTTATGGACCATATCGATCCCGATAATCCTCTGGGGCTAAGAATATGATTCGGCGTGGCTCTGTGCGGAACCGCGATTAGTCGTTCCGAGTCGTATCTCCGAAACTCGGGACGATGGGGCGCACGTACGGCGAACTCCGGCCGCTCGAAAACTGATCATGGATTATCCAGACTGATGACAGATCAGGCCTATTTATGTCACCTTCTTTGCCCTTAGAACGAGAACAGGAGATAGCCATGTCCGAACCGACCATCCCTCAGAAGGCCCCGTACGCCATGGATCTAGCGCCGGGTAAATACTGGTGGTGTGCCTGCGGGCGATCCGCCAAGCAACCGTTTTGTGACGGTTCCCATAAGGGAACGGAGTTTTCGCCAGTAGTTTTCGAACTTGCCGAGGCAAAGAAAGTCTGGCTCTGCGGCTGCAAGCATACCGATAAGCAACCCATGTGCGACGGAACCCACAGCCGATTGTGAAGACTCCGAAGGGCGGGGCGTCGACCGGACGGTTGACTGACCCTCATAGACAGCAGATGCCCATTTTTCGTAAAATCCCCGTTAAATTAGCGATATCCACGAATAACAGCAACGGGACGGACCATATGGTCCCTCCCGTTTTGCATGTCTAAGGTGACACAAATTGAACACGCTCGCATTGCTGGCCTTGGAAGACGGCACCGTTTTTCGGGGTATATCCATCGGAGCAGAAGATTGTTCCGTCGGTGAAGTGGTTTTCAACACGTCCATAACCGGCTACCAGGAAATCCTGACGGACCCATCCTATGCCCGCCAAATCGTAACGCTCACGTATCCGCACATCGGTAACGTCGGCATCAACCGTGAAGACGTGGAATCGGGGGGCGTGTATGCCAGCGGACTGGTTGTTCGCGACGTGCCGACGCGCTTGAGCAATTGGCGGGCCGACAAGAGTCTCCCGGAGTATCTGAAAGAAAATAGGGTGGTTGGCATTGCCGGAATCGACACCCGGAAACTGACCCGCACTCTTCGCGACAAGGGAGCCCAGCGCGGTTGCCTTATCGCCGGTAAAGAGATCGACCCGGATTATGCCGTCGCCAAAGCGCGGGAATTTCCGGGGCTGCAAGGCATGGACCTGGCCAAGGAGGTCACCGCACGACAAAGCTATGCGTGGTTGGAAACGTCCTGGCAGCTCGGGCAGGGATACGGCGAACTCGATCAGAATCGCTTCCATGTGGTCGCATATGATTTCGGCGTCAAACGCAATATTCTTCGCCTTCTCGCCGACAGGGGTTGCCGCTTGACGGTAGTTCCGGCCACGGCATCGGCCCGTGAGGTTCTGGCATTGAACCCGGACGGAATCTTCTTATCGAACGGACCGGGCGATCCCGAGCCTTGCGATTACGCCATCCAAGCAATCCGGGAGTTTCTGGACATCCAAATTCCGGTATTCGGTATATGTCTCGGCCATCAGTTGTTAGCTTTGGCAAGCGGCGCGAGGACGATGAAGATGAAGTTCGGTCACCACGGCGCCAACCACCCCGTTCAGGAACTGGATACCGGTCGCGTATTGATCACGAGCCAAAATCACGGCTTTGCTGTGGACGAAGGCAGCCTGCCGCGAAACGTACGACCGATCTACCGCTCGCTCTTCGACGGCAGCCTGCAGGGCATCGAGCTGACCGATCGCCCGGCCTTCAGTTTTCAAGGCCATCCCGAGGCCAGTCCCGGACCGCACGACCTGACGCCGTTGTTCGACCGCTTTATCGAAAGCATGGCCTGTCGCCAGGACGGCCGGTCCGCACGCACGGTACCCGCAGGTTGAGTTTATTCGCACAGTCCGGAACGGTTTTCGCTCAGACATAGATCAACGATACAACGCTTCATGCCTAAAAGAACCGACATTCAGTCCATCCTTTTACTCGGCGCCGGTCCCATCGTCATCGGGCAGGCCTGCGAGTTCGACTATTCCGGCGCACAGGCGTGCAAGGCACTAAAGGAAGAGGGCTACCGGGTGATCCTGGTCAACTCCAACCCGGCCACCATCATGACCGATCCGGAGATGGCCGATGCCACCTACATCGAGCCTATAGACTGGCAGACCGTCGCCAAAATCATCGAGAAGGAGCGGCCGGACGCGCTGTTGCCGACCATGGGCGGACAGACCGCGCTGAATTGCGCGCTCGATCTGGACCGTAACGGGGTGCTGGAGAAATTCGGCGTACAGATGATCGGAGCCTCCAAGGAAGCCATCGACAAGGCCGAAGACCGGGAAAAATTCAAGCAGGCCATGACCAAGATCGGTCTGGGCTCGGCCCGTTCCGGCGTTGCCCACAGCCTGGAAGAAGCGCTCGCCTGTCTGGACGAAATCGGCTTTCCGGCCATCATCCGTCCTTCATTCACGCTGGGCGGTTCGGGCGGCGGCATCGCCTACAACCGACAGGAATTCGTCGAAATTTGCGAACGCGGCCTGGAACTTTCGCCCACCCACGAGCTTCTCATCGAGGAATCGGTGCTGGGCTGGAAAGAGTTCGAGATGGAAGTGGTGCGCGACCGCAAGGACAACTGCATCATCATCTGCTCCATCGAGAATCTGGATCCCATGGGAGTCCATACCGGCGACTCCATCACCGTCGCCCCGGCGCAGACCCTGACGGACAAGGAATACCAGATCATGCGCGACGCCTCCATCGCGGTGCTGCGCGAGATCGGAGTCGACACCGGCGGTTCCAACGTACAGTTCGCGATTAACCCCAAGGACGGGCGTATGATCGTCATCGAGATGAATCCCCGCGTGAGCCGTTCCTCGGCCCTGGCGTCCAAGGCGACCGGATTCCCGATCGCCAAGGTTGCTGCCAAACTGGCGGTCGGCTATACGCTGGACGAACTCAGGAACGAGATCACCGGAGGCGCGACGCCGGCCTCGTTCGAGCCGACCATCGATTACGTGGTCACCAAGGTGCCCCGGTTCGCGTTCGAAAAGTTTCCGCAGGCGGACGATCGGCTGACGACCCAAATGAAGTCGGTCGGCGAGGCCATGGCCATAGGCCGCACCTTCCATGAGTCTCTGCAAAAAGCCCTGCGCAGCCTGGAAACCGGCGTGGACGGTCTGGTCGGAAAGCTCGACGTTTCCGCCGAGGATGCCGGCAATATTCTTCTTCGGGAGCTTCGTCATCCCGGACCCGAGCGCATCTTCTATATCGCCGACGCTTTCCGGGCGGGATGGATGTTGGACGAGGTGCATGCCCATTGCCGCGTCGACCCGTGGTTCCTGGCCCAGATCGAGGAGTTGGTGCAGGAAGAAATGGGACTGGCGAAGCGCACCTTGGCCACGCTGTCTTCGGAAGAACTGTTCGCTTTAAAACGCAAAGGGTTCGCCGATTCGCGTCTCGCGGCGCTGTTGGGCAGCGCCGAGTCGGAAGTCCGGGCCGTGCGCCACAAGCACGGCATCCGTCCGGTTTACAAGCGCATCGATTCTTGTGCGGCGGAGTTCGCCACGGCAACGGCCTACCTTTATTCCACTTATGAGGAAGAATGCGAGGCGAATCCTACCGAGCGGAAGAAAATCATCGTTTTGGGCGGCGGACCCAATCGAATCGGCCAGGGCATCGAATTCGACTACTGCTGCGTGCACGCCGCGATGGCGCTGCGTGAAGATGGTTACGAAACCATCATGATCAACTGCAACCCGGAAACGGTCTCCACCGACTTCGACACGTCCGACCGGCTCTATTTCGAACCGCTCACGCTGGAAGACGTGCTGGAGATCATTGATCTGGAAAAACCAGCCGGGGTCATCGTCCAGTACGGTGGCCAGACGCCGCTGAAGCTGGCGCGGGCGCTGGAGGCGGCCGATGCGCCCATTATCGGCACCTCGCCCGATTCCATCGATCTGGCGGAGGACCGGGAGCGTTTCCAAAAGCTGGTCGATCGCCTAAATCTCAAACAGCCGCCCAACCGCACCGCGCGTTCCCTGGACGAAGCCATGCGCTGCGCGAACGAAATCGGCTATCCGCTGGTGGTGCGGCCGTCTTATGTATTAGGCGGGCGGGCCATGGAAATCGTGTTCAACGACGAGGACCTGGGGCGCTACATGCGCGAGGCGGTGAGCGTTTCCAACGAGTCGCCGGTGCTGTTGGACCGGTTCCTGGACGATGCCATCGAAATGGACGTCGACGCGATATGCGACGGAAAACGAGTCCTGATCGGCGGACTGATGCAGCACATCGAGCAGGCGGGCGTGCATTCCGGCGATTCGGCGTGCTCGATTCCGCCGTATGATTTGAGCCCCGAGCTTCAGACTCGGGTGCGCGAACAGGTTCGTCAGCTTGCCGAGGCCCTGGGCGTTGTGGGGCTCATGAACACCCAGTTCGCCATCAAGGGCGAAGAAATTTTCATTCTGGAAGTCAATCCGCGCGCTTCGCGCACCGTTCCGTTCGTATCCAAGGCCACCGGCTATCCGCTGGCCAAGATCGCGGCCCGCTGTATGGTGGGAAAAAGTCTGGACGAACAAGGCATCTTCGAGGAACGCGTACCGGAGTATTACTCGGTCAAAGAGGCGGTGTTTCCCTTCATCAAATTCCCCGGCGTGGACCCGCTGCTCGGCCCGGAAATGAAGTCCACCGGCGAAGTGATGGGCGTGGGAGTCACGTTCGGCGAGGCTTACGCCAAAGCGCAGCGCGCCGCCAGCGTAAAACTGGCCCACAGCGGCAATGTGCTGATCAGTGTGAGGGAGAGCGACAAGTCCAAGGTCATCCCGATAGCCCGAGATCTTCTGGCCAAAGGTTTCCGATTAGTGGCCACGCGCGGATCGGCGAGAGTGCTCGAAGACGCCGGCATACCTTGCATCACCGTGAACAAGGTTTACGAGGGGCGTCCGCATATCGTGGATATGATCAAGAACGACGAACTCCAGTTCATCATCAACACGACCGAAGGCAAGAAAGCCATTGCCGATTCATTCACCATTCGGCGCCAGGCACTGCAACAGCAGATTACCTACACGACTACTATTTCCGGTGCCCGTGCCACCTGTTCCGCCCTTAGCGAACTGGATGCCGGCGATGTCAATCGCCTACAGGATTTGCACCAGGAATTCTGCAAAGTGTGACTTTTGAGGAAACGCAACTATGAATAAAGTTCCACTGACCGCCCGTGGGGCAGAAAAGCTGCGCGAAGAGCTTAACCACCTTAAGACAGTCATGCGCCCGAGGATTATCGAAGCCATCGCCGAGGCTCGGTCGCACGGCGATTTGAAGGAAAACGCGGAATATCACGCGGCGCGCGAGCAACAGGGATTTACCGAAGGCCGGATCAAGGAAATCGAGGCCAAGTTGGCGCACGCTCAAATCATCGATGTGACGACGCTCAATGCCGGGGGCAAGGTGGTTTTTGGGGCCACGGTCGAGCTTGAAGACATGGGCAGCGGCGATTCGGTGACTTACCAAATCGTCGGCGAGGATGAAGCCAATATCAAGGAAGGACTGATCTCCATCACCTCGCCCATCGCCCGGGCGCTGATCGGCAAGCGGGAGGGCGATGTCGCGACGGTACAGGCGCCGGGTGGCGTAAGGGAATTCGAAGTTTGCTCGGTCAAATATATTTAGTTATTTCTTGTCAGGATTTTGCCGATAAAGCGTGATGATATGGCCGATCGATTGAATCAATTCGGCGCCCAGTTCTCCGCAGATCTGGGCGGTCATCTCGCGGCGTTCTTCTCGGTCGGCGGCGTTCACCCGCACCTTGATCAATTCATGATGGTCCAAGGCTAAACCGATCTCGTTCAATACGGCGGGTGTGATTCCCGCCTGGCCGGTGATGACGACGGGTTTCAGGGAATGGGCCTTGGCACGCAAGAATTTCTTATAATCAGATTTCAACTCGGATTTCCTCGGGAACTGGGATTCAATTTGGCCGTACATTAGATTATGCCGCGTAGTCGAAGCAGCCGTCGTTGGCTGGCCGAACACTTTTCCGACGAATATGTAAAACAAGCCCAAGCGCTTGGCTACCGCTCACGGGCGGTGTTTAAGCTGAAAGAATTGGACGAGCGGGAGCACTTGTTCAAGCCGGGCATGGTGGTGCTGGACTTGGGAGCCGCGCCGGGCGGTTGGTCCCAGTACGCAGCTGAGCGGATCGGAAAAAGCGGCGAAATTATAGCGCTTGATCTTCTGCCGATGGAAGCGATTCCGGGTGTGACCGCAATTCAGGGCGATTTTCGGGAAGAATCCGTATTGGAGCAGTTGCAGGCGAAACTGGAGGGCCGGCCGGTCGACCTGATTTTATCCGATATGGCGCCCAACATGAGCGGCGCGCGCGTTGTGGATCAGGCAAGAGCGATGTATCTCGCCGAATTGGCTCTCGATACCGCCGAACAGCTCCTCAAGCCCGGCGGGAGCTTCGTGGCCAAGCTGTTCCAAGGACCCGACTTCGACGACTTCGTGCGGAAATCCCGCCAGATGTTCGGCAAGGTGTCGGTGCGAAAACCCAAAGCTTCGCGGGATCGAAGCCCCGAAGTCTATTTGGTGGCCAAGTCGAGAAAATCGTAGATTAACCCGCATTTCTCACTCTCCTCCAATCGCAAACGTCGCTTTAGTCGCGACCTTCCAATCGCAAACGGGCCTTTAGAGCATTTTCATACCTACTGTACGGGCACTCGCGAGTAGGTCGGGAATCCTTCCCAATCGCAAACGGTCGCTTTAGTCGCGACCCTTCCAATCGCAAACGGGAACTTTGGGAGCACCAAAGTCCCCCTTCCAATCGCAAACGGCGTCTTCGGGAAGGGCGTGGCCGGCGCTCCCGGCCAGGCCGTTTGCGATTGGAAGGGTCATCCCAGCGCTCCTGGGATGACCGTTTGCGATTGGAGCGCCGAAGCCCCCCTTCCCGACGCCACGTCCCGGCCGAGCGTCTTCGTCGGCAAAGGATTGCCGACCTACGAATGCTTGAATCAATTTACCGTCGCCGAAGGCGCCAACGACTCCTGCCAGGCCTGTTTTGCCGTGCGAGCGAAAACGCTCTAGTCGGCCCCTTCCAATCGCAAACGGCATCTCTGGGAGCGTCAGAGATGCCCTTCCAATCGCAAACGGTCGCTTCGGGAGCGCCGAAGCGACCCTTCCTACTACGGACGCCGTCCCAATTGCAAACAGAGGCCGTAGGATGCTGTGAAGAACGAACCGCCCTTCGACTGGGCTCAGGACAGGCATCGTTCGCGAGCGATGCACCCAATCGCAAACGGTTGCTTTAGTCGCAACCCTTCCTTGGTCGGCACATCCTATAGCCTTGGCACGGCGGCTCGACGTAGTGTCGGCTACGCCTCCGCCGTCGCTCAGTCCGTGCGGCGCGCCACAGCGGAGTTTCGACGCCGTCGCTACGAAGGAGGGTGAGAAATGCGGGTTTAAACCTGCTCCCGGCTCAAGGGTATGGTTTTGGGTGGTTTTACCAACTGAGCCGGGGCGGCGTCTTCCGGCGGAATTTCCTCTTCCCCCAATCGCGGCCAAGCCGCCAGTACCGCCTTGACCAATGTCGCCAAGGGAATGGCGAAAAACACGCCCCAGAATCCCCAGAACCCGCCGAAAAACAAGATGGCGACGATGATGGCCACCGGGTGCAGGTTGACCACTTCGGAAAACAGCAGCGGTACTAATACGACCCCGTCCAGGGCCTGAATGATGCCGTAAGCCAGCAGCAAATACCAAAAATCGTCGGTGAGTCCCCACTGGAAGAAAGCCACGATCATCACCGGAAACGTTACCAATGTCGCGCCGACGTAGGGAATGATCACCGAGAGCCCCATCAGCACCGCGAGCAGCAGCGAGTAATTGAGCCCCATCAGCGAGAACACCGCATAGCTGACGGCGAGCAGCACCGTGACCTCGAAGAACTTTCCGCGTACGTAATTTCCGATTTGCATGTCTACCTCGCGCCACACACGGGTAGAAAGATTGCGGTCGCGGGGCATGTATTGGCTAAACCAACCGAGGATGTAGTCCTTGTCTTTAAGGAAGAAAAACACCAGCAACGGCACCAGGATCAGATAGACGATCAAAGTGATGGCGCTGACCAAGGACGCGTACGAATAAGTCAGCATGGATTGGCCCCAGGCGAGGAGTTCTCTCCGTACCACGCCGGTCAATTCGTAGATCTGTTCCTCGGTAATGAAGTTCGGATACTGCTGCGGCAGCTGCATCACCAGCATTTGTCCGCGGTTCATCCAAGCCGGCAGCTGCTCTATGAGTTGCACGGTTTGCTGATAAAGGAGCGGCAGGAGTGCGACGAACAAAAACAATAGAAAAGCGAGGAAAAGTACGTAGACGATGATGACTGCGGCAAGGCGGGGCAGCTTTTTCCGCACGCCGATCGCGACTAGGCCTTCCAGCAGATAGGCAATGACGCCTGCCGCGAATACCGGCATGAGCATCTGCCCCAAACTGATCACCAGCACGAAACCGACGATCAAAAGAATTGCGAAAGAGACGGCCTGCGAGTTCGGCAGCACTCGCTTGACCCAGTCACTCAACCATTCCCGCACGCTTTGCATGGTGAGAAGTTGCCCTTGTTATGAATTGTTGTTGTGTATTGGCGGACAAATAGTACAACAAACCCGTTGGACGAATAATGGACGTGCGCCAAGTACCTTGATTTCAATGCATTTTAACGCTTTTCTTGCACAATTTATCCACAGGCCCTCAACAGAGTAAACCACAGGATGTTGTGCTTGACGATATGGCGGACCACATTCTATAGTGTATGTCGTAATACATACAGCCATCCTCGGAGGACACGCATCTATGGAAACCGAATCCGCAGCCCGTACCAATCAGCCGACCGCGATTCCCTTGGATCTGCCAACTGTTTCCGCCGATCTGCGCGCAACCGCTCCCGGCGAGATGCGCGTCATCCGGCGCAACGGCAAGGTGACTATTTTCGACGCCGGCAAGATCAGCGTTGCCATTACCAAAGCATTTTTGGCCGTCGAAGGTAATACCGCCGCCGCTAGCCGCCGCATCCACGAGACCGTCGAGGAGCTGACCGGCCAGGTGGTCAATGCCCTGTTCCGGCGGAATCCTTCCGGCGGCACCATTCATATCGAAGACATTCAGGATCAGGTCGAACTGGGCTTGATGCGTGGGGGGCATCACAAGATCGCCCGCGCTTACGTGTTGTATCGCGAGGACAGGGCGCGGCTTCGGGCGCAGAAAGCCGCGGAGCAAGAAGAAGCCCAAGCGCCGGTCATTCACGTGACCCTGCCCGACGGCAGCCAAAAGCCATTGGACATGGCGCGCCTGCAAAAGATCGTCGAAGAGGCCTGCCGCGATCTCGCCGATGTGGATGGAGCCTGGATTCTCGAAGAAACGCAGCGCAACCTGTTCGATGGCGTGCCCGAGAAAGACGTGGCCCCGGCGCTCATGATGGCGGCGCGCGCCCGGATCGAACAGGAGCCGAATTACTCTTACGTGGCCGCCCGGTTGCTGCTGGACAGCCTGCGCAGCGAGGCGCTGAGTTTCCTCGGCCACGGCTTTTTCGAAGCCACTCAAGACGAAATGGCGGACCGCTACGCGGAATATTTCGCGGATTACGTGAAGCGCGGCGCCGAACTCGAGCTCTTGTCGCCCGAGCTGACCCGATTCGACTTACAGCGCCTCGGCGCGGCGCTCAAACCCGAACGCGATCTTCAGTTCACGTATCTGGGCCTACAAACGCTGTACGATCGTTACTTCATTCACGCCAAAGGCGTCCGTTTCGAGCTGCCCCAGGCGTTCTTCATGCGCGTCGCCATGGGGCTCGCCATCAGCGAAATCGATCGTGAAGCGAAAGCCATCGAGTTCTACAACCTGCTTTCCAGCTTCGATTTCATGAGTTCCACGCCCACCTTGTTCAACTCCGGCACACTGCGCCCGCAGCTCTCCTCGTGCTATCTCACCACCGTGCCGGATGATCTGGACGGCATCTTCGGTGCCATCAAGGACGACGCCCTTCTGTCGAAATATGCCGGCGGCCTGGGGAACGACTGGACCCGGGTTCGCGCCATGGGGTCCCATATCAAAGGCACCAACGGCAAATCCCAGGGCGTCGTTCCTTTCCTCAAGGTGGCCAACGACACGGCCGTCGCCGTCAATCAGGGCGGAAAGCGCAAGGGCGCCATGTGCGCCTATCTGGAAACCTGGCACCTGGATATCGAGGAGTTCCTGGAACTCCGCAAGAACACCGGCGACGATCGCCGCCGTACCCACGACATGAACACCGCCAACTGGGTGCCCGATCTGTTCATGAAGCGGGTGGCGGAAGAGGGCGACTGGACGCTGTTCACTCCCAGCGACACGCCGGATCTGCACGACCTCACCGGTGAAGCCTTCGAGAAGCGCTATTTGGAGTACGAAGCCAAGGTGGACCGCGGCGAAATCACGCTGTACAAGCGGCTTCCGGCGACGCAGCTTTGGCGCAAGATGCTGTCCATGCTGTTCGAAACGGGACATCCCTGGGTCGTCTTCAAGGATCCGTGCAACCTGCGCTATACCAACCGGCACATGGGCGTGGTTCACAGCTCCAATCTCTGCACCGAGATCACCCTGCACACCAACGACAACGAAATCGCCGTGTGCAACCTGGGCAGCGTGAATCTGTCGAATCACGTCACCGAGGACGGCGTTCTCGACGCGCAGAAGCTGGAGAAAACGATCTCCACCGCAATGCGCATGCTGGACAACGTCATCGACATCAACTACTACAGCGTTCCCCAGGCGCGCCGCTCGAACCTGCGCCATCGGCCGGTGGGGCTGGGCATCATGGGCTTCCAGGAGACGCTGTACAAGCTGCGCATCCCCTATGCCTCGGATGAAGCCGTAAGCTTTGCGGACAAGAGCATGGAACTGGTGAGCTACTACGCCATCAAGGCGTCCACCGATCTCGCCGAAGAGCGCGGCCGATATTCCAGCTTCGAAGGCTCGCTGTGGAGCCAGGGCATCCTGCCCTACGATTCCATGGCTCTGGTCGAACAGGGCAGGGGCGGTTATCTCCAGCAAGACCGCAGCTTTACCCTGGACTGGGACGCGCTCCGCGAGCGGGTGAAAACGGTCGGCATGCGCAACAGCAACACCATGGCGATCGCTCCGACGGCGACGATCTCCAACATCTGCGGCGTGTCGCAGTCGATCGAGCCGACCTATCAGAACCTGTTCGTCAAATCGAACCTCTCCGGCGAGTTCACCGTGGTCAATCCGTACCTGGTGAACGATCTCAAGAAGCTCGACCTGTGGGATGCGGTCATGATCAATGACCTCAAGTACTACGACGGCAGCCTGCAAAAGATCGAGCGCATACCGGACCAGCTCAAACAGATCTACGCCACCGCCTTCGAAGTCGATCCGCGCTGGCTGGTCGAAGCCGCCTCGCGCCGGCAAAAATGGATCGACCAGGCGCAATCCCTCAACCTGTACATGGCCGAGCCCTCCGGCAAGAAGCTCGACAACCTGTACAAACTGGCCTGGATTCGCGGCCTCAAGACCACCTACTACCTCCGCACCATGGGCGCCACCCACGTGGAGAAGAGCACCGCCTTCGACGGCAAGCTCAACGCCGTGAAGACCGACCCCATCGACGATGCGATTCCCGGAACGAAGCACCACCCGGCGGAAGCCGCCTATGCCGAGGCGGCGGCTTCGGGGGTGAAGATGTGTTCGATTGATGATCCGGAATGTGAGGCGTGTCAGTAATTTACTTCCTCTCTACTGTGGGACCTTTCAGTTCCCTCTCCCTCTGGGAGGGGGTTAGGGTGGGTACAAACCGGTATGATCCTTTACAAAACAGACCGGGCACATGGTTTACATCCATTAAGGTATTGGCGAGGAGGAAACGCCGATGCCGTGGAAAGAGACCTGTGCCATGGACCAACGAGTTCAATTTATCGGTGACTGGCTGAGTGGACAGTACACCAAGACCGATTTGTGCGCGTTTTATGGGATCAGTCGCCCAACGGGCGACAAGTGGATTGATCGGTATCAGCGGTGGGGGCTGGACGGGCTCCAAGAGTTGTCGCGGGCAGCCCAGCATCACCCCAATGCAGTTGTCCCCGAGTTGTGTGAGCGGATGGTGCGGTACAAGTTGAAGCATCAGTCGTTTGGTCCGAAGAAAGTCATGGATGGTTTGCGTCGGGAAGATCCGACGGTGAACTGGCCTGCGGACAGCACCGCGGGTGAGATTCTGAAGCGGGCCGGTCTGGTGGCGCCGCGGCGGCGTCGTCGGCGAGTACCGCCGCACAGCCCGCCGTTGGCTCATTGTGACGGTGCTAATGCGGTGTGGAGTTCGGACTTCAAGGGCGACTTTGCGCTGGGCAATGGGCGGCGGTGTTATCCCCTGACGATCACTGACAACTTCAGTCGCTACCTGTTGCAGTGCCGGGGGTTGCCCCAACCGACCTGGGCCGAGACCCAACCGTGGTTCGAATGGGTGTTTCGGGAATACGGCTTGCCCGAAGCCATCCGGACCGACAATGGCGCCCCGTTTGCCTCGTTGGCGGTGGGCGGCTTGAGTCGGCTGTCGGCCTGGTGGATTCGGTTGGGGATCCGTCCTGAGCGGACTGAACCCGGCCGCCCGGATCAGAATGGCCGGCATGAACGGATGCATCGGACGTTGAAAGCGGCGGTGGTGGTTCCCCCGGCCGCGACCCTGGAGGCTCAGCAGCAACGTTTTCACCGGTTTGTCGCGGAATATAACGACGAGCGCAGCCACGAGGCGCTGGAGCGGCGCACGCCCAGCGAGCTGTACACCGCCTCGCCCAGGGCTTATCCCGCGAAGCTGCCGCCTGTGGAGTATGCCACCGGAGTAACGGTCCGCCGCGTGCGGCAGAACGGTGAAATCAAGTGGAACGGGCATTTGCTCTATGTCTCTGACCTTTTGGCCAAGGAACCGCTTGGCTTGAACCAGATCGACGAGTTCCTGTGGGAAGTGCGCTATAGCTTTCACCTTCTGGGGGTGCTCGATGAGCAAACCCAGAAAATAAACTCTCCCAGCCAATGGCATGGAAAGGGAGAAAATTTGTAAACCATCCGCCCGGTTTAATTTGTAAACCATGCACGGCTTGCACAGTGAGGGAAGGAAATTTATCGCTTAACCCATAAATTGTGGGAGAACGTTATGGCAAGAAATACAGGTAACGGTTTTCGCCGTGGATCTATCGATAATCGGTCGCAGACCCAAAATCCCAAAAACGGAAATTGGACAAAGCGTGATGCTTCAACTGGCCGTTTTATGGATCAAAAGACTGATGGCAAACCCTTTAAAGGCGTTGCGAAGGAACCGGATGATCGTCGTTGAGATACCTTATCTGTCGTAGTCGTAGGGTGGGTTAGGCGCAGCCGTAACCCACCGAATAAGGTTTCGCTTTTAAGGTGTCGCTGCCGCGACGGGTTGAATTGAGTGTGGGTTCTCGGACCCACGGCCGAGATACTTTTCGCTATGAAACCCGTCCCTGGTTTTCACCCTGCGGGCCAGCCTTCCGGCTGTTCAAATTCGCTCCCGGCGAATTTGTGCTTGTCCAAAGACAAATTTGTCCGGAACAAATTTGGTCGCACGAAGGGCGCCCGAAGGGTTCGCGCCAGGACGGCGCGAAACAGCAGTACCCAAAAGAAAGGATACCCGATTGCCGCTTGTCTCCTCCGCTCCTCGCTTTCGGCGGGGGTCGCCAGAAGGGGCTTCCATGCCCCTCTGGCGACGCGCGGAATCCATTCCGCGCCCCTGCCGGGCTATTCCCGCCGAAAGCTCCGGTGCTCGGCGCGGCAAACAGGGAAACAAAAGACTAGAGGAAATCGACCAGCATAAAATTCGACGGAATGCGCTGGGGAACGAGATCAGCAATTTGAAGGTAACCGCCATGCGACAAGAACATATCTTTCCGCCGGAAAAATTCCCTCTTACGGAGTCGATCTTGTTTGAAGGGGATGCGTTTCACGTTCTCCAACGAATCCCATCGGAATCAGTGCAATGTGTAGTCACGTCGCCGCCCTATTGGGGCCTGCGGGATTATGGCATCGAAGGCCAAATCGGATTGGAGCCGACGTTGCCGCAGTTTTTGAACCGGCTCGTCGCGATATTTGCGGAAATCAAACGGGTCCTCAAATCCGATGGGTTGTTATGGCTCAATATCGGCGATGGTTACACCAGCGGCAATCGGGGGTATCGAGCGCCGGACAAGAAAAATCCAGCGCGGGCAATGAACGTTCGCCCGGATACACCGGAAGGTCTTAAACCCAAAGATTTGTTGGGCATTCCCTGGCGTCTGGCGTTTGCGCTCCAAGAAGATGGGTGGTATCTCCGCAGCGACATCGTTTGGCACAAACCCAATGCGATGCCAGAAAGTGTTGCTGATCGTCCGACCCGTGCCCATGAATATCTGTTCATGTTCAGCAAATCGGAGCGTTATTATTACGACCGCGAGGCAATACGGGAGATAGGGGGAAACGGAAAACCACGTAATCGGCGCAGCGTCTGGGATATTAATACCCAAGCATTTCCGGGCGCGCATTTTGCCACGTTTCCGCCCGCTTTAATCGAGCCTTGCATACTCGCTTCCACGAAGCCGAACGATTTCGTGCTCGATCCTTTTTTCGGTTCAGGTACCGTAGGACTTGTTTGTTTAAGCCATGGACGCCGGTATGTGGGTATAGAACTTCATTCGGAATATGTCCGAATGGCGGTTCAAAGATTGGGTATTTTCGAACCGAGTGTCATTAAGGTTGCTGCATAATGGCTGCCTTCCGAATTCCCGCACCCGAATTGCAAATCGATTTTTCATTTGCACTCGGTCAGATGCGTACTTTGTACATGCAGGATGCGCTTGGTTCGACGGTAGAGAAGACCGATCTTGCCCTGCTGAATACCCAGTTATCCGAATACGTTCCCGAACATTGTCTTAAAGCCTTGGCTGCCCGAGGGCTGCGTGGCGAGTTGGTGTTTCCTGTTCCGTGCTTATTTGAACTGAATCCGCGATTATTAGGGTATTACCGGCTTTTGCTCGGCTTCAGTCAGAAAGCTTTTTATAGCGCGGAGTTTGGTGTTTCGGGTTTCAAAGCAATGGAAGAGTGCGGGCGTTTGAACGAGGGACAAAAGGCCTCTCTATCCGCGCTGTGCAAAGCTTTGATCGATAGCGCTTGCGCCTTGGTGGAGGGTATCGGCGCAGATCGGCTCAGTCGCGAGTTACTGGACGACTTGGCCTTGCTGACGGTTGGTCCGCAACTCCGTGGCGGAGCGAATGTGAAGAAAGGGGCGGAAGGCATTGTTCGCGTGTTTGAGGCGATTCATCTTATCGTCCAACATGCCGCTACTTCATCGAGTTCGGGAAAAATAGAGATCGAAAACGCCGCAGGGCGCAAGGTGTCTATCGCATTTGCGCCCGATCCCGACATTGTCATACGTGAAGAAATGACGAAAGGTAAATTTCGGAACATTATCGCCGTCGAAGTTAAAGGGGGTACCGATTTTTCCAACATTCACAACCGTATCGGAGAAGCTGAAAAAAGTCATCAAAAGGCAAAAGCTTCCGGTTATGTGGAATGCTGGACTGTCGTGAATGTCGACCGCATTGATCTTGATATGGCAAAGCGTGAGTCTCCTTCTACAAATCGGTTTTATCGGCTTTCGACGCTTATAAATGGTCGATCTGAGGACTATGAGGATTTTAAAGATCGCATTATTTCACTGACCGGAATCCGGAATAATTGACGCTGATGAGTCTCATAGTCAGCAATGCGTCTGCAAAATGCGGGCATCACGTTGGATAGATTGTTTACGAATGAAGATGATTTGTCCGTCGACGCAGCCGAGCATCGCTGGCGTGGGCGGGAATGGCCCGAAGGGTGGACGCAGGGATGCGTCCACTCGGCAGTATGGTAGGGTGGGTTAGGCCTTCGGCCGTAACCCACCGAATAAAAGGTTTCGCTTCGCGAGGGTTCATTTGACTATGGGTCCGAGAACCCGCACTCATAAACCCGTCGCGGTAGCGACACCTTATTCTTTCGAACTCGAAAAAGATAAATACCATATTACGGAAGAGCTCTGAACGATACCGGCCATGCCGGTTGTCCAAAGAAGTAGGCGCATGGAATAGCCTGCAAAGGACAGCGTGACACACGAGAATCCCGAGTTTGGCACATGGTCGAGCTGAAATTCCTTCGGCATCCAACAATCTAGGACGTGATGAGTCATCAAGGCGGTGAAATGCCGAAATACACGCTCGATGCTGTCAAGGCGTTACGGCGGCTGGAACCGCCGCAGCGGGCAGAGGCGCTGTCGCGTTATCCGCCGGAGGTGGCGCGGACTGTTTTCGAGCAGTTCGAAGCGCCGCTTCAGAAGGAGGTGCTGGCGTTTCTGCGCGATCATCAAGTCAATCGGTTGCTGGAGGACCTCGATCCGGATGATCGAGTCCGACTGCTGGATACCTTGCCTGAGCCGGTCGGCCAGGCTTTGCTGGCTCGCCTCAGTCCCCGCGAAAGGCGCCTGACCCACAAGTTGCTCGCCTTCCCTGCGGAGAGCGCGGGCCGCATCATGAACCCGGAGTATCTGCCGCTTCGGCCGGAGTTTTCGGTGCGGGATGCGTTGATCCTAATCCACTGCGAGGGCCGTGCGGTCGGTACAGTGAACGTGCTGCCGGTCCTCGATGGCGACGAGCGGCTGGTGGGATTGGCAATGCTCAGCGCACTGGTGCTGGCGGACCCGGACCAGCAGGTGGCGGACGTGATGCTGGCGCCGGTACCCACGGTAGCCCCTGAGACCGACCAGGAGCAGGTGGCCCGCCTGATTCAGGCGGCGGATCTATTGGCGCTGCCGGTAATCGACGATGCTCGGCATTTGCTCGGCTTGATTACGGTGGATGACGCCATGGACGTCGTTCAGCTCGAGCAGGAGGAGGACTTTGCTCGGGCCGGGGGTAGCGAGCCGGTGGATCGTCCCTATTTTTCGATCACCTTGTTGGATCTGGCCCGCGCCCGTTTTGTCTGGCTGTTGCTGCTTGCCTTGGCCGGCGCCCTGACGGTCAACGTAATCACCGCTTTCGAATCACTGCTGGAGCAGACGATCAGTCTCTCGGTGTTCATACCCCTTCTCGTCGGTATTGGGGGCAATTGTGGAGCCCAATCGGCGACTACCGTGATCCGTGCCATGGCTACAGGCGATGTCAACGGGGTGGGAGTCGGGCGCGTGGTATTCCGCGAGACTCGGATCGGCATTCTGCTCGGCACTGCCGTGGCTTTGCTCGCCTATGTGCCCGTGTTGCTGCTGTTCGAATCGGGGCTGGCTACGACAGTTTCCCTGACCCTGATCGCCATCTGTGTCCTCGCAACTCTGGTAGGTGCAGGCATGCCGCTGTTGGCGCGACGGTTCGGTATCGATCCGGCGGTAGTGAGCGCTCCTGTTGTAACGACGCTGGTCGATACTCTCGGCTTAGTCTTATATTTCCTGATTGCAAGGGTCGTCATGGAGTTTTGATGGCGGCGCGAATGGGGGGCGGGCGGAAACACAATTGACGTTTATCCGCGAGTAATCGGTTTACCCTGCCGGGGGGGCGGCGGATTGCTCCGCCAAAGCTCATTCGTGTCGGATCGGCTTTCTTTTTCTCAGCCCCAGCAAGAAACAATAAGCCCCTATCGCCGCCAAAACATGTTTGAGCGCATGCCCGCTGATCGGGTACATCACCTGAAAGATCGTCTCATCCAGCAGCTCCGCCAGTTTGGCGACCAAATAGAACCCGAGCAATGCCCAGATATACCCGCTTCCCGTGAACGAAGGTGAGAACAAAAGCAGTATCAGCGGAATCAGCAGCATGGGTAGAAATTGGACGAGGCCGTAAGGGCGTAGGTCCCCTTGTCCGGATTGTTCGGTCACGTGCCAATAGATGATGGAGGCAATACCGACGAGAATCAGCGGCCATAACAGTTTTTGCCCCGCCTGGCGGGAAATGTATTCGCCGACGATGATGGAGACGAAAGCCATGAAGGCGACGGTCATGGGCAGGCGGTCCCAGACCAGTGTCGTATTGTTTGGATCGAGATGGTAATACGCCGAGCCGGGGCCGATCAGTACGATACCGATGAAGAAGGCGAAATAGCTTGCCCGGAGCTCCGGGAGCGTTCGATCCGGCACTCCCCGGACGAGTTCCCGAAGCGCAGTCAGACCGACCAGGAGGAAGAGGAGATTGGTCGCGACATTCCAGAAATGCGGCACGCCGAACCACCGGCTGCGGTCGGCGAACTCGTGATAGGCCGGGTCTTGCGGGACGGCGGGAACCAAAAACATGCCGATGACCGCGAGCGCGATAATGCCGAGCAGTAAAGCCAGTTTTGGGGTTCTGTGGCGTTCTGTTTTCATGCGATGAAGCTAAAGGAATGCGAGCGTTGACGCACTCCATGCTATACACAGCCGGCCGGTCTGCATACTATTAGCCGACGGATGGCCTTGGGCGTCCGTGTTCAGACATGAGGAGACATCCTATGAAAACAATAACGCTGGGGTTGCTGGTCATGCTTTTAGGGGAGAGCGGCACGACAACCGCTACCGAGGCTGGTATCGAAAGCGCCACCAAACAACTCTTGAAAGATACTGCCAAAACGGTGGTTCAGCGCGGTACGCGCGAGCGAGTGCACGTGGCGGCCGAGAGCATAGAGAAAGCCAAAAACCTGAGGGAAAGCATCGATAAAGCGTCTGCTGCGATAGGAGAGCAAGCCCTAGACACTGCCAAGGAATCTGCCGAGCGGCAGCTGAAGGATGCTGTCCCGGCACAAGCCAAACAAGGCGTCAAGGCTGTCGAGGACGGTGTGGATCAGGCCAAGGCGATCAAAAGCCAAGTCAAAAATGCACCCAAATCGACCCGGGACGCTGCTCAGGTCGTAAAACGCAAGGCTAAACAAGAAGCGGCCGAGAAGGCACTCGAGCTATTGCGTTAACCTGCTTTTTGCGCCTCGCCCGGTCAAGGGCGAGGTGGCAACCTCGATTGATAAACTCTTGGCCGGATTCACTCGGGCGTACGCCGGCCGATGGACTGTCCATATCCCGTGCAGCGTAAACACAGCCTATTAACGGCGGAATACCGCGGTGGACCATAACGCCCGCCCGAATTCGAGCCCATATCCTTGTTGGGATTCACGTTTGACGATGACCGAATACCGGAGCAACCGCACGATTTTTCCTCTTTCGACGGCAAAAACGACCATGGCGGGTTTTCCCACGGATGCCTCTGTGTGCGTGGGCATCTGCAGAAAAATGCCGGAACGGCTCAGGTTTTTGGTGATTCCGCGTGATGGATTGCCGGCAGGGGGGATGAGATAAGTGCGAACGGAAGAAATCGAACGCGGTGCGACCCGTCGATCTTCGGGGGAGTCGGTCTTTTTATTCATCGTGTCCAGCCTTTGTTATTAGATAACCCCAACGTCGAAATTTCATCACATTTGTCAGAGCTTGACGAGAACGGTTTGCACATCCCCGGTTCGGAGGCAACCCACATCCGAACTGTCTAAGGAGTAGAATAAATACCACAAATCGAGAGTCGACTTGGACTCGGAAGAGAATCAGTCGATCGAGATGCGACGCAGCAACCAAAGGAGCTCGGATCATGGCCGAAAAACTTTTGCGCGATATTAAACCGGTTTCCCCTGAAAACCTTGACGATCTGATGCTGATCATGGCCAAGAACATCGAAGAGTCGTTATTCAAGAGCGGAGCACGGCCGGGGCTCGATTATTCCATCTTGGACCTTTACAAACTGGCGCAGCCCTTTGCGCTGGAAGTGTTCAGGAAGAACATCAACACCATGTCCTTTACCGTGCAGTGGTAGCGCGGTTCGGCCCAAAAAACGCGGGAGAGGCTTGCCGGCAAAAGTTATAGCCTACATATTGTGTCTATAATGTTTTTGTGCACAATATATAGTCGCTTAGGTTGGCAACCGCTCAACGATCGAGAGTTGCATAGATATTTCTCCTGAACACTCACGGGCCGAAAAGAGGAAAAAAGCATGTTGAATTGGGAAGATCCCCTCGCTGGCGTTACCGGTAAATCCGCCAAAGCTGAAACTAATCCGAATGCGCCCCGGCTGGCGGAATGGGGAGGGGAACTAGCCGCAGCGCGCGATACCGGCAAGGTCAGTCCCGAATTTCAGGATTTTTTTGCTGAAACGCGATACGAAGCGGACCAGGGGATTGCTGCGGGCAGCGACTCTCGTACCGGTGCGACTGGCCTTGAGAGCATCGAAATGGGGGCCCGGCGCATCCAGGTCGATGACAAGCAGATTATCAATTGCCGCGCCGACCTGAATCAGCTCGTGCCGTTCAAGTACCGTTGGGCCTGGCAGAAATATCTGGATGCCTGCGCCAATCACTGGATGCCGCAGGAAATCAACATGAACGCGGACATTGCGCTTTGGAAGAGTATCGACGGACTGACCGAAGACGAGCGCACCATCATCAAGCGAAATCTCGGATTCTTTTCCACCGCCGATTCCCTGGTGGCCAACAATCTGGTTTTGGCGGTATACCGGCACATTACCAATCCGGAATGCCGCCAATATCTTCTGCGCCAGGCTTTCGAAGAAGCGCTGCACACTCATGCCTATCAATACGTCGTCGAGTCTCTCGGCATGGACGAGGGTGAAGTGTTCAACATGTACCGTGAATTGCCGGCCGTGGCGCGCAAGGCGGAGTGGGCCTTGCCGTTCACCCAGTCTCTGGGCGATCCCGCATTCCGGACCGGAACGCCCGAAGACGATCAGCGCCTGCTTCGCGATCTCATCGCCTTCTACGTGATTTTCGAAGGCATCTTCTTCTACGTCGGCTTTACCCAAATCCTTTCGATGGGGCGACGCAACAAAATGACGGGCACCGCCGAGCAGTTTCAATACATCTTGCGGGACGAATCGATGCACATGAACTTCGGCATCGATGTCATCAACCAAATCAAGATCGAGAATCCGCATCTCTGGCGCAAAGACTTTCAGGATGAAATCATCCGCATGATTCGCGAGGCGGTGGAGATAGAGACGCAATATGCCTACGACACCATGCCGCGTGGCGTATTGGGGCTGAATGCCGGCATGTTCAAGGATTATCTGGAGTTCATCGCCAACCGACGCTGCGCCCAGATCGGTTTGCCGGAGCAGTACCCCGGCGCCGGCAATCCATTCCCTTGGATGAGCGAAATCCTGGATCTCAAGAAGGAGAAGAACTTCTTCGAGACCCGGGTAACGGAATATCAGACCGGCGGCGTTCTGAGCTGGGATTGATCTCGGTCTCTTCCCGGAACTACGCTCTATAGCATTTTTCCGGTTTGGCGTGGCGCCCGAAGGTGCAGTAGGTCGGCATCCTTTCCCAATCGCAAACGGTCGCTTTAGTCGCGACCCTTCCCGACGCAGCGGGTTTGTCGGCAAAGGATTGCCGACCTACAAACTCCCGATCCTCGCCGCTAAACCGCGGTGAAAAGCGCTCTATAGGCCATCAGGCTTCCCTGTCCGGTTGGCGACAGTACAGCGCTTATCGATCGTGCTGCGCTGTCTCGCTGGCCGACCGGAGCAAGCTTCCTCTGCCGACGGAGAGTCCCCGGCATCGTAGTCTTCCCGTGTAAAGCCGGGCAAGCTAAGGCCTCATCGCCGGGTATACCGGTGCTTGGCGCCAGCCGGGAAGTACTCGGGATCCTCGAACGGCCGTAGCGTAACTTTGGGGAGTTGTTTTTCCGGCGGCGTGTAGTTGGCGAATTCGCTGTTGAGCCGCAACAACTGCGCTTTGACGGATTCCGCAAGCGTCCGGCATTTCTGATCGTCCGCCGTGGCGCCGGGCAGAAGTTCGGCGGTCACGCTCAGGTATTTGTCCCCGTCTGCCGATTCCTTCGTTTCCAGGACGAATTTGCCCGTCGCCCAAGCCATGATATGCGGCTGTTCCAGGCCGACCGTCACGTTTTCCGGATAGATATTGGCACCGTAGAAAGACACGGTGAAATCCGCGCGTCCGAATACATAAACGAAGGGCAGGGGTCTACAGGGAAAGGTTTCGTCCAAACCGTATTCGGCCAGCGGGCCCGCTCCCCAATCTCGCAGAAAATCGCGCATCTCACCGTAACCGACAACTCCGCCTTTATCGGCGATGTGATAGCGGATCAGCGGCACTCCGTTGTCGCCCGAAACCACCAGGGTTTCCTCGTGGACCTCGAACAACCGGCTGATCGGGTCGTACTGAACCAGCGTAGGCAGGCGCGATTCGCCGAAGAGCTCCCTGGCCGCCTCGGGGCGGTCCGCCAGAAAGCGGCGGACGGCGATGCTCAGCGGCGTTTCGTTGCCCAAAACCCCGGCATCCGCCGTGCCATAGAGCGAGGCCGAATCGTAGCAGGGCGCTTTCGAGCCGACCCGCTCGCCTACCAGGTTCCGCCATTCCTCGCTGAACACTTCGCCGGCGAAGACCATTTTCACCCGATAGCGCGGCCATTCGATTCCGGCGGCAAGACCCGCATCGATGACATCTTTGATGAACGGCGGATAGCCGAGGAGCACGGTTTGTTCGAAACTCGGCGAGAGTTCCTGGATCACCCGGAAGATTTCGTCCTTTTTGTTGCCGGGCGTCGCCACCATCAGGGGATAGCCTTTGGCTGCGAGATGCCAGGCGCAGGAAGTGGTGTACAGTCCGCCGACCCAGTTCCCCAGGGCGAAGCAAACCACGGCCAGCGTGCTGCGTTCGTGCGCCCTGAAACTGTCGTGAAATATCTGCTCGAAACGAAGCGCGATATCGAGCTCGTCGATGATCGATCTGGGCCAGAACGTGGGTTTTCCGGTCGAACCCGAGGAAACCGCCACCCGGTCGCACTCGGCCAAGCGGCCGTTGCGGCAGCGCTCCGGCAGTGGGTAGACATGCATGTAATTGGGCTTGTCGATCAGGGGAAGCTGCCGAAAGGCATCAAAAGATTCGACGGTCTCCGGCGCTATGCCATGGGCGCCGAGAAATGTTCGGTAAGCCGGAACACGGCTCGCCGTTCGGTGGAAAAGGTCCAATACGACGGATTCAGCATCCATGGCAAGCCGGTCGGCCATCAGTTCGTCGAGCGACCTAAATAGAAAGTGGTGAAGCCGGTTTTGAATTTCGGAAGTGCGATGGGTCAACACGGTTCGTCGCGGCGATTAAAATGTGGTGCTTTGAATTATGATCTCCGGCCACCCTGGGCGCCACCGCCATCGAAACTTCGCGGGCGTGCCGAGGTGTGCTTATTGACGCGGTCTATAACTTATAGACCGCGTCAATCCGGGGCAGGGATGCTCCGGCGCGGCGACGAGCCGCGTGAGCCCAGGGCGGGCGTGTACCGGCCTGGGCGGCGGCCCGAAATACCAGGAGGGTATATACGGGTCCGATTAATAATTGGATTCGAAGTCGATGAGCAAAGTTTGGGTCTTTCAGCAATCTACATTAGAAGTCGCACTGGACGAGTGGGTCCAAGAGCAGATCAATCACTATCCGCACAAGGAGGAGCTTATCCGCACCGTGGCTCTCGCGATGCGCGATTTCCTCGATTCGCGGCAGGTGGCGGAGCACAAGATGGTGATGAACTTGCCGGACAAACCATAGGGCGTTTTCCGGCTTGGTGTGGCGTCCTCAATATGCAAGTAGGTCGGCAAACCTTTGCCGACAATGCTCTCGGCGACCCAGTGTGTCGGCAACGGATTGCCGACCTACAAATTTCCTAAAACTCACCGCTAAACCGTTGCCGACAAAGATGTCTTGACGCCATTCCGCCGATCTGTTTCAGTCGACAGGGCGGTTGTTCCGATTCCGGCTTGCCCAAAGGAGGCTATATGCACGGCTTGGTTAAGACGGCGGTTTTGTTGATCGCTATCGCGAGCGGAAGCGTCTGGGCTTACGGTGGCGGGGGCGGCGGAAGCAGCGGGTGCGCCGAGCCGAAATTCTTCGAACCGAATCCGACCGGCGCCGTTGCCGCGCTTGCCGAGTTCGCTTTCGTCGCGTCGGACAATACCGACAGCGATACTCTTACGGTCGAAATCAACGGCCAGACGGTTCAGCCGGTACTCGAACGCCTGAGAAGCGGCGACTGGCGAGTCAAGGCCGTCCCGCCGCAGCCCCTCACCGAGCCCGGTAAGGTTCGGATTTCGGTCAAGGCGAAGAGCCGGGACGGGTGCTGGGGATTTCAGCCGTATGCTGTCGAGGTCAAGCCGTGAGTTTCCGGCCGACTGCGCCAGCGTGAGCTTTTCGGCCGTTTTATCCCCACTGCTCTAGCACTACGACCTTCCACGCGCGGTTTTTTGTGGGCCGAACCGTTTGCCAGGCGGCAATGCGATTGGATTCTCGGCCGCTTCCATGGGTCGGGCCGTGGTAATAGCCGATGCCGGCTTCCTGATCCGCAATCTGTCTCGCGAGCTGGCGCAGTTCCGGAATTTTGTCGAACCGTTCTTCGCGGAACAGGTTTTCCCCGATTTCGTCGGTATCGGTGTCGTAAAGGATGAAACCGTCGTCCTGAATGATCCACACCGCTCTCTCCTGGGTTTGGAGTCCGGCGGGCAATAGTTTTCCCAGGAACTCGGCGGCCTTGAAACGGGCGGACAGAAAACCCGGTATGGTCTTGCCGCGCTTTATGGGTACGACGAGGGTTACGGCGTCGAAACCTTCGGGCGCCTCGTAGACGCGGCTCAGTATGGGTTCGGCCAGTTCCAGCGCCAGACGATTGTGTTCGAGCCGGGAGGTATCGGCGCCGATGGCTTCAGCGTATTTCGCCGGCGCCACGGCGGTGATCGTGCCGGGGGCGATCGTGGCGGCAAAAAGCTCGGCGTCGGGATACCGGGTCAGCAGGGATGTCAGAATCGGAGTCATGGCCTTGCGGTCGCCTACGTTGCCCGCGGCGTCCGCGAGCCGTTCCATCCCGCTTCGTATCGAGCCTATGGCATTCGCTATGTCTTCCGCGATCTGATCGGCGGCGGTCAGGTTTTCGTTGGATATGCGGGTGACGTCGGCCAGCGCCGTTTCCGCGCGCTCGCGGGCATGGACCGCCATTCGTCGCTCGGCGACGGCCACTTCCCGCTCTTTCCGGGCATCCATGGCAAAATGGACCGCCAGCCCCGCACCGATCGCGACGGCCATGACGACCGCAAGTCCAGCGGAAAGCGCTGCCTTGTTGCGGGCGACGAAACGGCGCAGCAACTCGCCGCGCGAATAAGCGTACGCGCTGACCAATCGTCCATCGCGGAAAGCGCGCAGCTCGTCGGTCAATTCGGCGGCGTCCCGGAAGCGGCAAAGCTTGTCCTTCGCGAGGGCCTTGTCGCAAATGGCGGTAAGCTCGGCCGGTGCGGGAACCGGACCTTTGCGCGAGGAGGGCAGCGGCGCTTTGGACTTGAGCTGCTCGACGATGGACGAGAGGCTGCCTTTGAGCGGCGCCCGTCCGACCAAGATGTGATACAGAATGCAGCCGAGGGCGAATACGTCGGTTCGCGCGTCCACTTCGCCATAACGCTGATCCACTTGTTCGGGCGCCATATAAGCGGGTGTCCCGAGGATTTCGCCGACTTGAGTGAGGTCGTCGGATCCGGCCTCTTCGGATGCGGCCGGTACGGCCCGGCGGAAGACATCGGCTTCGATGCCGATCTTGGCGAGACCCCAGTCCAGGATGATGGTTTCGCCGAATTGTCCCAGCACGATGTTGCCGGGTTTGAGATCCCGGTGCACCACGCCTTTCGAATGGGCGTAGGCCATAGCCTCGCAGACATCGATGAGCCGGTCGAGCAATTGCAGACGTTTTGCAAGCGCCTGTTCGGGCTGTTCCGAATTGCATGCGGAAAGCGCTTCGGCCAGGGTCTGCCCCCGTACGAGGCGCATCACGTAATAAGGAGCACCTTGGGAAGTGGTTCCCATGTCGTAGACCGGAACGATGCCCGGATGCTCCAGGCGTCCCGTGATTTGGGCCTCGCGGAGAAAACGGAGCCTGATGGTGGAGTCGACGGCTTCGTTCGATGCGAGCATTTCCTTGATGGCGACCTGACGCCCAACGCGCTCGTCGAAACCGAGCAGCACCCGCCCCACGCCCCCCTGGCCCACTGTGCCGCACAAGGAGTAATGATCGGTGAGTCTGTAATCGGCTGTGGATTCCTGCGAACCTTGCGCAGCATCGAGCTGGAGTTTCAGCACCGTGTAATCGTCGAAATCGGCGTTATCGTTACCGCGCATTGGTCGATCGTGTGTATTGAACGAAGCTCACATTAATGTAGTTCGTCATCGGCTAAGGGACAAACGGACGGCGACGATCGTGCCGAGCCGATCGGCGCCACGGTCGGCTCTTATCCAAGAACGGAAGGGGCGGAACGCGGGTCTAATTGCTTGACGTTGCCCGAATCGTACGGAAGTAGCGATATGGTCACTAAGCGCGTAATGGGCGATTTAGCGACAGGGGCAGAGAACGAAGGCGTGCGGAAGGGAGTCGCCGTCAGCTCAGGGAAATCGAGTCCGATCAGGTGCCTTTTGTTCTGCCTTCTCGCGAGCATCGCGGTCTTGTGGTTTCGACCGGTGCATTCGGCGGAGATCTACAAATGCCGAACCGATGCCGGGTTGTTATATACCGATGAACCGGCTTCGAGGAGTTGCCGTCGGATGCATATCAAGGTCACCAAACCCGACCCCGAGGCGATTGCGCGATTGGAGGAATGGAAAGAGCAGCAGGCGGCCGAGGCGGCCCGGAAAGCGGCGGAAGCGCGTGAAGAACGCTTGGTCCGGGTTCGCGAGCTGGAAGCCCTGGCGGCATGGCAATCGGCACGCGCGGCTATGGTGGACGCCGAGGCCGCTCAGTATTGCCAATATCCTCAGCCGGTCTATTTTCCGTTATGGACTTATCCCGGAGTCCCCATTTTTCGCGATTATTCGAGTTTTAGCGGATATCCGTTCCCGTATGGGCACGACGCAAGACGCTACTCGCGATACGGAATGTCGCCCGACCGAATTCATTTCTGGCGAGAGCGGCGATAAGGACCGGGCCGAACAAGGGAACATTCCTCGCGCCGGCAGGTGCGGCAACGCGAAATCAAACCGAGCCGATAAGAAAGGCGACGACGAACGAACCGAAAAGAACAAACAGTCTCCCGAGAAGCCTGACGCCAAGTCTCAGCTCCACGACGGGGTTTCCTAAAACCGCGGCTCGTCGCGTTTCTGCCTGACGCGGATGTTGTTCTCGACCGACTTGACGCCTCGGATTCCGCGCGTGATCGCCTCGGCATGCCGGCGTTGATCCTCGTCGGGAACGAAACCGCCGAGTTGCACATGCCCCTGATGGGCTTGCACCTGGATGCCGAGACCGCCGACATAAATGTCCTGTAAAAGCGCTGCCTTGACCCTGCTCGCAATAGTAACGTCGTCGGCATTGGCGCCGAACTCCGTCTTCTTGCCTTCCGAATTGGCGCAGCCGGTCAGGACGAGCACCGCAATGGACACCAGGAAATATCGCCGTTTCATTTTTTCCTTGCCTGGTTTCGATCTACGGCAGTAGCCAAGCCCAAATGCTCGTTCAATCCAGTCGTACTTGAAGCATGAGACGCTCTTAGCCAGCCGTCCCTAGAGCGTCTCGTTTCCTCCGTCATCTGAGCGAGATCGGGGTTTTCGTGCTGGATTCGCGTTGGCGCTCGAAAGGCGCTTCTGTTTAGCGTCGGCCGCAAACCCGATGTGAAAATCTATTGGTTTTGCCCGTCTTCGGAGCCGCCTTCTCCGCCTTCCGTGCCGCTGTCTCCGCCCGTTGCCCCGCCGGGACTGCCCGTACCTTGCTCGCCTTCGGGCTGCCGTTGCTCCATCCCGGGTTGGGGCTGCTGGCCTTCGCCTTGGGGTTGCTGTCCCGTCTCCGGCTGACCGGTTCCGCCTTCTTTTTGTTTTTCCCCGAATGGTTGGAAACCCTCCCAGCCGGGGTAGGACTTATCGCGATCGGCTTCGGTCCCCGCGACGACAGTCGCCTTGTCCAGAGATTTCTTAGCCGCCCAGACCGGATTCGCGACAAATAGCAGACTCGATACGGCTGCCGCCAGGGCGATCGAGATTTTGTGGCGCATGGATTCCCTCCTGTTTCGCATCCTTATTCGGAAGCTGCCCGACAACATCGAATGAAAATTACTAATAGCACGAACGCCGGTCTCGGTCTCTATGGACTATTACGAGGGGAAGGTGCCGAGCTCATGTAAACATGCAAACACCCATACTCCGATTTCGCCCCACGGCCCGGTGAAATGCGGTTAATCGGAGGTCTCGTGAAAAGACGTTAAACTACGCGCCAACTTTTGCCTCCGTCCCGTCCGCAGAAAGGGGATCATGCGGCAACCCTATGCGGCGATGGAGCGGGCGAACCCTGCGACTTGTCACGAAACACAATCAATATCCAATAATGTTCAGTATTTGGGCGGAATTTGCCGCTTGCTTCCTCTTGATCGCTTATGCCGGAACGAAGCTTTCGTTATACGGCGATGTCATTGCTGACAAGACCGGCCTCTCGGGAAACTGGGTGGGACTGGTCATGCTTGCCACCGCGACATCGTTGCCCGAGTTGATTACCGGGTTAAGCTCGGTCACGCTCGCATCGGCGCCGAACATCGCCGTGGGTAATGTGCTCGGTGCTTGCGTTTTAAATCTGATGATTCTGGTCGTGGTCGATTTCCTCCACCGTAAAGAATCGATTTATCGCCGCGCCGGCCAGGGCCATATTCTCTCCGCGGGTTTTGGAGTGGTCATGATCGGCCTGGTGGGGTTCAACGTTCTCCTCGGACAGCGAAACGGTTGGGCCATAGGGCATGTAGGCGTTTATATGCCTGTTATCGTTCTGATGTATTTGATCGCCGTGCGTTCGATTTTTCATTACGAAAAGCAGCAGGTGATCGAGTTCGCGGAAGAGGTTACCGATCGTTATGCCGGCATCTCGCTGCGCCGCGCGATCGTGAGTTATGGCGGGGCCGTGGTGGTCGTAGTCGCCGCCGGCGTATGGATGCCGTTCATCGCGACCAAGCTCGCGACGGCCATGGGGTGGCACACGTCATTCGTCGGCACGCTGCTGGTCCCGATAGTCACCTCGATGCCCGAACTCACGGTTACTCTGGGTGCTTTGCGGCTCGGGGCACTCGACATGGCGATCGCCAATCTCCTGGGGAGTAATCTTTTCAACATTTTGATTATCGCGATCGACGATTTGTTTTACCACCCAGGGCCTTTGTTATCCAAGGTATCGGCCATCCACGGCGCGTCGGCGATGTCGGCCGTAATCATGACTGGTCTCGCGATCGTGGGCATTCTGTATCGACCGGCGACGCGTGTCTTCAAAACAGTGGGCTGGATCAGCCTCGGGCTCTTTGCGATTTATTTGCTAAATTCCACGGTGCTCTACCTCCATAGCGAGTAACCGGCCGAAGGTAGGCTTTGCCAGTCGGTTCGCCGGAAGAGTTTCTCAGCTCAAAAAAACGGTTCTCGGTCTTGAAAGAGAACTTCGATCCGCGCTCCGCCGTGATCGGAACGTGACAGCCGGACCCGCGCGTCATGCTGCTCGGCAATTTCTTTGACGATCGCAAGCCCGAGCCCGCAGCCGTCGCCGGGACTGCCCGGGGGGCGATAAAACCTCTCAAAAATCCTGTCCGCCTCGGAATCCGGAATGCCCGGCCCGTCATCTTCCACGATGAGGCATGGATGGGTATCCGCCGCGAGCCGTACCGTAATTTGGCCATGATCGCGTCCGTAGCGGATGGCGTTGTCCAGGAGATTGTTGAGCAATTCGCGGAGCAGGGTTTCCTCGCCTTGCACGTACACCGGAGCCTGCGGTCCTTCGAAGCTCAGATCCATATCGCGTTGCAGCGCTCTCGGCACCCAATCCATACAGGCATCCCTTGCGATGGCGCGGAGGTCCGCCCGCGAACCGGGGCGAGAGCCGCCCAGAGCCGTTTCCGAGCGCGCCAGCACCAAGAGCTGCGTGCTCAACCGCGATGCCCGGTCGGCGCAGTTTCGGATTTGCGCGAGGGCGGGGCGCATCGTCGCCAGCTCGGTTTCCCGCAGAGCACGCTCCGCTTGGACTTTCAGGCCGGCCAACGGGGTTCGCAGCTGGTGCGCGGCATTGGCGATGAAGCGCTGCTGGGCAGTGATTGCCGTGGAGAGCCTCGCGAGTAGATCGTTGATGGTATGGGTCAGCGTGAGCACTTCGAGAGGTACGCCGGTATCCGGGATCGGCGCGAGGTCGCGCGGCGAGCGTTGGGCGATTTCGCGCGTCAATGTGTTTAGCGGATGCAGGCCCCGGTTGATGCCTATCCAGATGTATAGCCCCGCGCCAAAAACCAGCAAAAATTGGGGTACCAGCTCGGCCAGGAGAATGTCGGTCATCATGCTGCGTCTTTTCCTTATCGTCTCGGCAACCTGGACCAAGACTTCCTCGGAACTGTCCTTGGGCGTGGCGAGCATGGAAACCACCCGGACGCTGTGGTTTTGAATCATACTGTCGAAATACACCGGCTGATCGCGGACCGAAGCCAAGTCGGGCGGAGGTGGAACTCGTTTGTCCCCGGCCATGAATCCGTGGCGGGACGATTCGATTTTGAAGAAGGTTTGATCCACCTCGTCCCACTGGAAAATCTCCAATGCGGTGGGTGGCAGTTCGAAGGTCACCTTGCCTTTCTGGGCCTTGACTTCCTGCGCCAGCGAGCGTGCCGAGTCGAGCAGCCAGCGGTCATAGGCCGCATTGGCGTAATGAAACGCGATGTAATAGGAGGCTATGGCGTCCAGCACCACGAACAGGGCGAGAGGGAGCGCCAAGCGCAGCAGAAACTGGGTTCGGAGGCTCTGGACTTTAGCCATCGGTGTCTTTTTCGAGTAAATAGCCTAGGCCGCGCACAGTCCGGATTCTCACGCCGAATGCCTCCATCCGTTTGCGCAGCCTGTGAATATAGACTTCGATGGCGTTGTCTCCCAGTTCTTCGTTTCCCGCCGACAGGCGCTGGGCGATACGGTCCTTGCTGACCACCCGCCCGGCCTGGATCAACAGCGCCTCGAGCACTCCGTATTCTCGCGCGGACAGAATGATGGGTGCATCGTCCACCAGCACTTGGCGATTCAGGGTGTCCAGCGTCAATCGGCCGACCGTGAGATCGCCGAATCCTCCATAACGGCGACGTATCAGAGCGTGAATTCTTGCCTCCAACTCTCGGAGGTCGAAAGGCTTGACCATGTAGTCGTCCGCGCCCCATTCGAGACCCTTGATTCGGTCATTCAGGGCATCTCGTGCGGTCAGGACCAAGACGGGAACGGGATTTTTCCGCGCTCGCAACCTTCGCAATAGTTCGCAGCCCTCCATGTCGGGCAGTCCCAGGTCCAGAATGACCAAATCGAAGCTTTGGGTGAGCAGTGCGGATTCGGCATAAGCTCCCGAAGCCGCACCGGTGACCGCGTAGCCCGATTGACCGAGCACGTGCGTGAGGCCGTCGGCCAGAACGGTATCATCCTCCACGAGTAGAATCTTCATAAGTCAAACAAGCGTTATGAAAGGTTTGTGAAAGCTTCGGATTATAGAATGGAGCGTTAGGGCGCCCGCGCCGAGAGCGCTATGGGGTGAGTGTCTAAGTCAGCGTGGACCCGGTGCATATTTTCGTCGACAGATTAAGATCCCGATGACCGGACAAAGCTTACACAAACAGCGAAACCTTAAGCTCGATTTTTTTCGCGGCCTTGCCTTGCTGATTATCTTTATCAATCACATCCCCGCCAACGAGCTGCTGCTTTATACCCCGTCTCGTTTCGGCTTGAGCGATGCGGCCGAGGTCTTCGTGTTTCTCTCCGGCTATGCAGCGGCCATCGCTTATGGCCGCAGTTTCCGCACGTCCGGTTTATGGTTGGGCAGCGTTCGGGTGTTTTACCGCTGTGGGCAAATCTACGGCGCCCACCTCGCTCTGTTCATGCTTTTGGCGGCTGTTTGCGTGCTGGGCAACGCGGTTTTCGAAGAGCCGGATTATATCCACCGTCTCAATATTCGATATTTTTTCGATGATACTCAGGAGGCCCTTCTGGGATTGATTTCCCTACGGTATGTTCCGAATTATTTCGATATTCTGCCGATGTATCTGGTGGTCATGTTGTGGATACCGGTGGTGTGGGCGCTGTCCCGCATTCATATAGCGCTGGCCTTCGCCTTCCCTATCGGTGTTTACCTCGCCATGTGGCGATACGGACTGGAGCTTTCGGCGGACCTGCACAGCGATCGCCCCTGGTTTTTCAATCCGTTCGGCTGGCAGCTGATTTTTTTCACCGGCTTCGCCTTCGGATCCGGCTGGATTAAACCTCCCGGACACAAGATATGGCTGGCGGCAATCTGTGTGGCGTTCGTGATTCTGTCTTTGCCGCTGAGTCCCGAGCCGGCGCTCCGGCCGACCGAGTTCCTGATTCAACTCCACGCCGGTTTGCTGCCCTGGCTGGACAAGACCCATCTCGGGCCGTTACGGTGGGTGTATTTCATGGCCTTGGCCTATCTCGTCACGACATTCCTGCGGAACCGGGAACATTGGCTGAATTCGAAGGCCGTCCGGCCCATTATCGAAATGGGTCAGCAGTCGCTGCCGATATTCATCGTAACGATGGCGCTTTCCTATGTCGGCGGTATGTTCTTGGACCAATTCGGTCACGAGGTCGCGGCGCTTACGGCGGTCAATTTGGGCGGCTGCGCGTTGCTCTTGCTTACCGCCCGCACGATGGCGTGGTTGAAGTCTAGCCCATGGAAAGTTCAGAGCGGGCGGAGCTCCTTGTCGGCCGCTTGGCACGATGATGGAGCGAGCGACTCGCTCTTTCCGGTTTTTGCGGTACGGCCGAGCCGATTGAAGCAAACTCCGGTAATGGTTCTCGTAGCTTTTGTGGCAGCGGTGCCTTTGTCTCTTTCTCAAAGGAATTCGGACGCTCACTATTCCATGGTGGCCATGCGAGGGGCCGGAGGGATCTTAGTGCAAGATCATGTGCATGGTCATGTAAACGAGGCAGTGGGCACTCAAGAGAATTTCAAGTAGCAAGCTCGGGCGATGAGTACGTCGCGAGTGCGTGACGCATTTGGCCGCAGGTCGGTCCAATGCGTGCAGCGTCGGTATCTGGACCGGCACCGTCAAACGCCGATTAACGAACATTTGAAGAGGCAACTATGAGACCGTTCGAGAAACTATTATTGGAAAACAAAGCGTGGGCCGAAGAAAAAACGATCCGGGAGCCGGAATACTTTTCGCGGTTGGCTAACGCTCAGACACCGGATTTTTTGTGGATCGGGTGTTCCGATAGCCGGGTTCCGGCGGAAATCATCGTCAATGCTCAGCCCGGCGAGATTTTCGTACACCGGAACATCGCCAATCAGGTCATTACCACCGACTTCAATAGTCTCAGCGTGATCCAGTATGCGGTCGACGTGCTCAAGGTGAGCCACGTGATCGTATGCGGGCATTACAACTGCGGCGGCATCCGGGCGGCGCTCAGCCCGCAACGCTCGGAACTGCTGATCGTCAACAAATGGCTGATGCATATCAAGGACGTGTACCGTTTGCACCAGTCCGAGATCAATGCGCTGGAGACCGAAGAAGCGCGGGCGGAGAGATTGGTGGAGCTCAACGTCATCGAACAGGTTCAGACGCTCGCGCACACATCGGTAATCCAGCATGCATGGAAACGCCATCAACGCCCGGTACTGCACGGGTGTGTATATGGCCTGAAAGATGGAATCATCAAAGAACTCATCCGGCTTCCGCCCGAAACGCTGATTCATCCGATTTACCAGTACACGGATCTGCCCGAGGGTTGACCCTTCCGGTCGGCACGCTTAGAGCCTATTCTGGTAGGTCCCAAAACCCTTCGAGAAGCCTGTCCTGAGCACCGTCGAAGGGCCTGTCCTGAACCAAGTCGAAGGGCTCAGGGCGAACGGCCGACCGAGATAGGCTTTCGGTGCGCATCCGGTTTTTGCGTCTGCGTAGTTCCCATACACGTGAAGCGTCGCGCGAGAAGAGATTTGCCGCCCGAGAACCGTTAGCGGTATAAGAGAGTCCGAGAAAGAGAAGAATCAATCGGAACCGGAGGCTTGCCGGCGAGCTCCGCCTCGGAAAGGTCAAACACATTCACCGGGAGTCGCGGAGAACGGATGCTGCGAAATATCATCGTCATCTTTATCGGGTTGTGGCTCACGGCGGAGATCGCGGGTGGAGCCGAGCAGCCGTCCGAACGTCCGGCTCCGCCGCCGAAGGTGGTTGCGCAGTTGACGATAGATGGTCCTGTGGGGCCTGCGACCAGCGATTATATCGGCCGTGCGCTGAAGGATGCCGAAGCTCGAAATGCGAGCCTGGCAATCATTCGGATGGATACGCCGGGCGGCCTCGACACGGCGATGCGCGACATCATCCGAATGATTCTGGCTTCGCCCTTTCCGATAGTGTCCTACGTCGCCCCAAGCGGAGCCCGGGCGGCCAGCGCAGGGACTTATATTCTTTATGCCAGCCATGTTGCTGCGATGGCACCCGCCACCAATCTCGGCGCCGCGACGCCGGTCGCCATCGGCGCACCGGGAGGAAACGAAGGCAAGCCCGGGCCGAACGATAAGGATGAGCCGAAAGCGCCGCGCGACTCCGGCGACGCCATGTCCAAGAAGATAATCAATGACGCGGTGGCCTATCTGCGCGGTCTTGCTCAGCTTCGGGGCCGAAACGCCGACTGGGCCGAGAAATCGGTGCGCGAAGGGGTCAGTCTTACCGCTGAGGAAGCGCTTAAGATGCACGTCATCGACATCGTCGCGTCCGATGTTCCTACTTTGCTGGCGAAATTGCACGGACGGCAGGTCGACGTGTTGGGCCGCTCCGTAACGCTCGATTTGACCGGGGCCGCCGTGGAAGCGATCGATCCCGATTGGCGCAGCCGTCTTCTCGCCGTCATCACCAATCCCAATGTTGCATACATCCTGATGATGATCGGGGTGTACGGACTCATTCTCGAATTTTACAACCCCGGATCCATCGTACCGGGCACGGTCGGCGTCATTTCCCTCCTGCTGGCGATGTATGCCTTTCAGGTCCTGCCGGTCAATTATGCCGGTCTCGCCCTGATCATCGTCGGCATCGGTCTGATGATCGCCGAAGCGTTCGCGCCGAGTTTCGGGGCGCTCGGGCTAGGCGGCATCGCGGCGTTCATCATCGGCAGCGTAATCCTGATCGACACCGAACGAATGCCCGGCGTCGGCCTCAGTTGGGCCGTGATTGCGGCATTCGCCCTGGCCAGCCTGATGTTCTTCGGCGTTGCGGTAGGCCTGATCTTGCGGTCGCGGCACAAGGCCGTCGTCACCGGGCGCGAAGAGCTGATCGGTGCGGTGGGGACCGCCCTGGAGGACTTCCAGGAATTGGGCAGAATCCATGTCCGAAGCGAAATCTGGACGGCGCGAACCGCGATTGCGGTGCACAAGGGTCAACGCGTTCGCGTAAAAGGAATGGACGGATTAATTCTCAACGTCGCGCCATTAGAAGAACGAAAGGAGCTAGAGCCATGATCACCACCTATTTCGTCGTTTTTCTCGCCGTCATCGTACTGATGTTTCTGTTCGCGGCGATCAAAGTGCTGCGCGAATACGAGCGAGGCGTCATCTTTCTGCTGGGCCGATTCTACAAGGTCAAGGGACCGGGACTGTTCATCGTCATTCCGATCATTCAGCAGATGGTCAAGGTAGATCTCCGGACCATCGTGATGGACGTTCCGACCCAGGATGTGATTTCGCGGGACAATGTTTCGGTCAAGGTGAATGCGATCGTCTTTTTTCGGGTGATCGATCCGGCCAACGCGATCATTCAGGTGGCCAACTATTACGAAGCGACCAGTCAGCTCGCGCAGACAACCTTGCGTTCGGTGCTCGGCCAGCACGAACTGGACGAGATGCTGGCGGAACGCGAGAAATTGAACATCGACATACAGGGCGTCCTCGATCAGCAGACGGATGCCTGGGGCATCAAAGTATCCAATGTGGAGATCAAGCATGTCGACTTGGATGAGAGCATGGTTCGAGCCATTGCGCGACAGGCGGAGGCGGAGCGGGAACGCCGCGCCAAAGTGATACACGCCGAAGGCGAGTTTCAGGCTTCACAACGCTTGGTCGAAGCGGCTCGGACATTGGCGCAGGCCCCCAGAGCCATCGAACTACGCTATCTCCAGACCCTGACCGAGGTTGCGGGCGACAGATCTTCAACCATTGTGTTTCCGTTGCCGATGGAAATCATCAGTGCCTTCAGAAGCGGGCAAAGCACGACATCCTGATCGGTTTAGCGCTAGGCCGCACCAGGTGCAGGCCAGCGTGGCGAGAGAAAGGAACGGCAATCGCCGCTCTTTCGCGGCGATACCACAGGTAGGATAATCCGATTGCGGGCAGCTTTACTGCCCAGGACGCGGCTCGGTCGCGTCGATTCCTACCAGTCAAGCGAGGTTATGCTGATATGCCGCTATTCATTTCCATATTGCTCACCATAGGCATCATTTATTGGTATTACCGGACCGCAGAGCGGTTGGGATTGAAGTCGCTGCACTGGGGTGTCGCGGGAGCCATTGCTTACCAGGTGCCGGCCTGGGCGTGGATGATCTTGGTTTCCAAACCGTACCTGTCCTCACTCAGAGGAGCGGCGAAAACCGGCATGTCGGCGTTCCTGATCGGTCACTCCTGGATTTTGGTGGGCGCATTATGTGCCGTGTTGGTTTACAAGTTTGTCCTGTTGAAGGCCAATGTTCGGGAATCGTAAGCGGTCATTTTTCGGTAGCTACCGAGCAACCGATTCCAGGTTCGATACACGGAAAAAGGGATTCCGAGCTTAAACCGGAATCCCTTTTTGATTTCGATGAACCCCCTACGCCAGGTTTTGGGCGGCGACCATGAAGTAAAGCATCGGGATCGAGGACATGGTGTTGAAGCGGCTGGCCAGCATCGCTGTCCGCGCGGCCGTCTTTTTCTCGTCATCCGTGGCTTCGACCAGCCCCAGCGCCTTCTTCTGATTCGGCCAAATGATGTTCCACACGTTGTAGGCCATGATCAGGCCAAGCCACATACCGAGACCGATATAGGTAGCCTGTCCGCCCTTGAAGTAGCCCAACAGCAGGGCCTGGATGACGTAGCCGTTCAGGATCGCCAGGATCAGTCCGGTGACTACGGTCGACAAGGCAGCCCAGCGGAACCAGAACAGAGCGGCCGGTGCGATGACCTTGCCGATCGCTGGCTTTTGTTCGTCCGGGATCTTGGGCATGGACGGGATTTGGACAAAGTTGAAGTACCACAGCAGACCGATCCACATGACGCCCGAAAGCACATGCAGCCAGCGAAACAGAAACGCAAACCAGACTTGGGACATCTGAACGGTGCCGGTGGCGAACGCCAGAGCCACGACCAGCACGGCGCCGAAGATCAGAGCCCTTTCCAGTTTGTCCAATCCGAATTTCGCAAGTGCGTTGATCACCTGAAGCATGACATTTTGCATTGTCGTTTTCCTCTTTTTTGTTAGTGTTGACTAGACCGTGCAAAGTGTGCGCGGGCTCAACAGGGTATTCTTCTCTCGGGCGGCAATCAAATGGAATTCGGCGGCGTGGCCGCTTAGGGGGCGACGATATTTGCGATGCGTAGCGCCTTCCTCCGCAAACGCTACGCCAGGCGAGAAAACGTGTCAGGCGGGCGGCTAGCGTCCCGGCTTATTCGGTCGTAACAGTTTCCGTATCATGGATGCTTTGCCGACATGGCGCACGGCTCAGCAACCAGTCAGTCAACTCATGGGCGGGCATGGCTCGTTGAATGAAATAACCTTGTCCTTCTTCGCAGCGTTGTTCTCTTAGAAAGTGCAAGTGGCGCGCATTTTCGATGCCCTCGGCAATAACCTTGATTCCCAAGCTGTGCGCCATTGAGATGATGGCTTTGGTGATCGTCCTGTCGCTCGCTGAGGTATGAATGTTCTGGATGAACGAGCGATCGATCTTCAGTGCGTCGATCGGCAATCGCTGTAAGTAGCTTAAAGAGGAATAGCCGGTACCGAAGTCGTCGATCGAAATCCGGATGCCTCGGTTTCGGAATGCCTCGAAGATTTGCAGTGTGGCGTCGAGGTTTTCGATCATGATGCTCTCGGTAATTTCCAGTTCCAGGCAGCTCGGGTCGACTTGTGTTTCAGCAATGATGGCATCGAGTAACGGAACAAGATGATCGAGACGATATTGCCGGACGGAAATATTGACGGCCAGGCGTAACGGATACAGCCCCAGTTTGTGCCATTCGCCGAGTTGCCGGCACCCGGCCCGCAAGACCCATTCGCCGACCGGCAGGATCAGATTGGTTTCCTCGAGCAAGGGTATGAACTGATCCGGCGGTACAAGCCCAAACTCGGGGTGGTTCCACCGAATCAGGGCCTCGACTCCGATGACGCTTCCGGTTTGAAGATTGATTTGCGGCTGATAGCTCAGGACGAACTGGTTCTTCTCCAAAGCCAACCGCAGTTGGATTTCCAGTGTGAGTCGTTCCAGGGCCGCGGCATTCATGCCGGGCGAATAAAATTTGAAGTTGTTGCGTCCCTCGCACTTAGCCGTGTACATGGCGCGGTCGGCATTCTTGACCAATTCTTCCATCTCGGTAGCGTCCGACGGGTAGAACGCGATTCCGATACTAGGCGAAATGAAAACTTGATGACGTTTCAGGTTAATCGGCTTGTTCAGCGCATGAATAATCTTTTGTGCAACGATTTGCGCTTTTTGCGGCTCGGTGATGTTCTCCAGAATGACCGTGAATTCATCGCTTCCCAAGCGCGCCGTCACGTCGCTCTCTCTGACCGACTGCTTGATGCGCGCGGCGACCTGCCGCAGCAATTCGTCGCCGGCGTTATGACCCAGTGAATCGTTGACGGTTTTGAACCGGTCGAGGTCGACGAACAGCAGTGCGAGGCCGGTATTGTTCTGCCTGGTCCGATTGATGGCTTCATTCAGTCGCTTATTGAACAGTTCGCGATTGGGAAGTCCTGTCAGCGTGTCGTAATGAGTGAGATTGCGGAGACGATCTTCGATCTTCTTGCGTTCGGTGATGTCCGAGATGGTCGCGATATAGTTCAACAACCGGCCGTTCTCGTCTCGTACGACATTGATGGTGAGCCATTGAGGATAAATGTCCTGATTCTTCCGCTTGTTCCAGATCTCGCCCTTCCATTGTCCGGTCAGATCGAGAGCCGCCCACATGCTCCGATAAAATGCCTTGTCGTGTCTGCCTGAGCTCAGAATAGCCGGCGTATTGCCGATGACCTCCTCGGGCGCGTAACCGGTGATCGAGCTGAATGCGGGATTGATCGCGATAATGCGCGTTTCGGAATCGGTGATCAGGACACCCTCGGTGACGTTATGAAACACCATCTCGGCAATTCGATCCCGGTTTTCCGATTCTCTCTGGGCGCGGAGCAAGCGTTCTCGGTCGAGAACCTTTTGAATGACAGACGGCAAAAGATCGAAGAATGCCTCGTGCTCGTCCTTTAGGACATAATCCGTAGCGCCGAGCCGAAGAGCCTCGACAGCGACATCAAAGGCGTGATCTCTACAAATCACGATGACGCCGGGGACGAACGGCAAGGCCAGCATTTCACGAAGGGTGGTCAGTCCGTCCTTCCCAGGAATCAATTGATCGAGAATCACGAGGTCGTACTGTTCCCTAGCCAGCGTTTCCAGAGCCTCGTCGCAGCTTGCGGCGATATCGACGCAATGACCAAGTTTCGTTAGACGTGCCTGTACGAGAAGCGCCAGGGAGGCGTCGTCTCCAAAGTAGAGGAAGTGAGCCATTATGATTTGTTATTGGGCTGGGACTGGTGAACCAAGCTTAGTTTATCGCTCAGGACATAACCACAGTTCGGCACACAAAGCGTGCTTGCTCAGAGGAACATAGGATCGTGCGGCTTTATGTCGCGAATCCAGGCGGAGCGGGCAAACCCGGTTGGCAACTCGGGCCTTAATCAGATGTTCGGCAGGAGGAAAAGAGACGGCTCGGTTTCTGCGTATCAATGGGATCGCCAGAAACGAAAAAAGCCTACAGATGTTGATCTGTAAGCCCTCAAATTGATTGGTAGCGGGGGCAGGATTTGAACCTACGACCTTCGGGTTATGAGCCCGACGAGCTACCAGACTGCTCCACCCCGCGTCAATTCAGAGTACTATACCGTAAATGCTCCCTCGATGCAATCCAACGTTTACTTTTGGTAACGAAACAGGCTCTTCGGATCTTCAGGTTCCGAATCCCGTTCGTAACAATAGTAAGCAAATGGCTGCGTAAATGCCGGCCAATCCATCATCGAGCATTATGCCGAGTCCGCCGTGAACGCTACGGTCGAGCATGGCGATCGGCCAGGGTTTCCAGATGTCGAAAAGACGAAAGGCCAGGAAGCCGACGAGCACCCATTCCCAGGAGGCCGGCACGAACATCATGGTGATGAGAAAGCCGGTAATCTCGTCCCACACGATGCCCGGATGATCCTGCACGCTGAGCTGTTGCTCGCACCGCCCGCAGATATAAACGCCGGCGATCAACAAGACGATTACGGTGAGTGCATAAAACGGGGTGCTTAGATTGGCTGCCAGCCAGTAGATCGGAACGGCGACCAGCGTTCCGAAGGTTCCCGGTGCGACCGGCGCAAGACCGGAACCGAAGCCGAATGCCAGGAAGCACGCGGGATCACCGAAAATCTCCGCCGGTTTGATGAGGCGATGGGATCTTGTTTTTCTTGTCTGATTAATCACTGGAAAAGTGCTGATATCCGTCTTGGGAAAGCTCGACGGACCTGCCGTCTTTGAAAAGTCTCAGCCCGGTTTGCGGCTCGATTTGGCCAATCAGGGCGAACGGAAAACCGCCTGTCGTTAGGCAGCGCTCCAACTGATCCCGATTTCCCGGTGGAACGGTAAAACAAAGTTCGTAATCGTCGCCCGCCAGTAGCGGCATCCGCCAGTCGCCCGTTTCCTCGATATAACGGCGTACCCCGTCCGGTAATGGCAACCGTTCCCAGGCTAGCGTCGCGCCTACGCCACTAACTTCCAAGATATGTCCGAGATCGGCGGCAAGTCCGTCGGACACGTCGATACTGCTGTTAGCCAAGCCGCGCAGTTTCAAGCCGATATCGACGCGGGGTTCCGGTCTTTCCAGATGGGCAATGGCCGTTTGGTCTTCGATACCGGTTCGGCCCTGACGCATCTTGAGTCCCAGCCCTGCGGCGCCCAATTCGCCGGTCAAATAAATCAGGTCGCCGGGACGCGCGCCGGAACGTCGAAGAGCGCCGTCTCGCGGCGCAAGACCGAGGGCTTGGACGGTAATCGTCAAAGGGCCGCGGGTGGTATCTCCGCCGATCAATTCGACGCCAAAGCGCTCGGCCAAAGCGAAAAAACCCTTCGCGAAACTTTGCAGCCAAGCGGCGTCGCCATGGGGAAGGGTAAGCGCGAGCGTCACCCACTTGGGTTTCGCTCCCATCGCGGCGAGATCGCTGAGATTAACGGCCAGTACCTTGTGGCCCAGGCATTCCGGATCGACATCGGACAGGAAATGGACTCCTTCCACCAGCGTGTCGGCGGTTACAGCCAGATCCTCGCCTTCCTCGACGCGCAGTAAAGCGCAATCGTCGCCGACACCCAAAACCGTGGACGGATGCTTGACGGCTTGATCGGTGAAAAAACGGCGAATCAGTTCGAATTCACCTAAGGCCATGGCATTGTGCAAAGTAGAAGGGTAGTGCGGCAGCTACTAGGTTTTATGCCGCGTTTGTATTTCCGCCGTGCGGTGCTTACGGGCTAAGCGATCCAAGATGCCGTTGATGTACTTATGGCTTTCCGTGGCTCCGAAGTGCTTGGCGAGATCGATGCCTTCGTTGAGCACCACCCGGTACGGTATTTCCAGGCGGAACAGCAGCTCATATGCGCTGATCCTAAGGATGGCCCGCTCCACTGGGTCGATTTCGGCGACCGGGCGATCGGCGAATTCGCCCAGCGCCGAATCGATCGTGTGAAGGTGTTCGGGTACGCCATGCAGCAGTTCCTTAAAATAACGGGCGTTGATTTCGGGTGCGCAGCAATGCTCGATCAGCTCGTCGAGCGGCGGCCTTTCGGGCTGCTGATCTTCCGTTTCCCGCTGGCGGCAGTATTTCTCGAGCGATTCTTCGAGCAGATTTTGTTCGTGATCGGTCAGGTCGTATCCGCTCTTATATCGTCTGAAAAGGACCTTTGCCTCCTTCAATTCACCCAGGAACTGGGCTTCGATCGCCGATAGATCGGCATCGCTCAACTGCCATTGATAAACGGCCTGTACCGCGCAGCGGCGCGCCATGGTTCGCGCATTACTCATGCCGAGCCTATCTGGTTCAATAAGTTGACCATCTCGACTGCGGATAACGCTGCCTCGGCGCCTTTGTTGCCGGCCTTGGTGCCGGCACGTTCAATGGCCTGTTCTATGGTGTCCACCGTGAGGACGCCGAAGGCGACCGGAATTTCATGCTTGAGCGAGATGCTGCTGATGCCCTTCACGCATTCGCCGGCCACATAGTCGAAATGAGGCGTTGAGCCGCGAATGACAGCGCCGACGGCCACGATGGCATCGTAGCGCTTCGAAGCGGCCGCTTTCTGCACCGCCAGCGGCAGTTCGTAGGCTCCGGGCGTCTTGACCAGATGGATATCCTCTTTTTTCGCGCCGTGCCGCAAAAGGGCATCCACCGCGCCGGCAACCAGATGGTCGACGATGAAGCTGTTGAAGCGTGACGCCACGATGCAGAAGCGGGCGCCCTGGACCAAGAGTTGGCCTTCGTAGGTTTTGATATCGGACATCGATGTTCTCTCTATTCTCAGGAAACGTATTCGACGACTTCCAGCCCGTAGCCGGATAAGCCAAGGTATTTTTTCGGCGCGCCCAATACGCGGAGCTTGTGCACACCCAAATCGGCCAGAATTTGCGCACCCGTTCCGGTGGTGCGCCAATCGTCGGTCTTCGGCTCGTCGACAGCCATTTCGATGCCGTTATCTTCCATCTGATACTGGTGTATGCGTTCGACCAGAAACTTGTCGTCCTCCTCCTTGCGGATAACCACCAACACTCCGCGCCCTTCGTCGGCAATACGTTTCATGGCATTGCGCAGGGGCAGTCCGCTGTCGTTCCGTCTGGCACCGAAAAGATCGCTAAGGAGATTGCGTCCGTGCACCCGGACCAGTATCGGCTCGTCGCCAGCAACTTTTCCCATGGTCAGCGCCAGATGCAGGCGCTTGTCGACTTGATCCTGATAGGCGTGCAAACGGAATTGACCGAATTCCGTCGGAAAATCGCAGGAGCAGATCCGCTCCACGGTCTTTTCGTTCTGAATCCGGTAATGAATCAAATCGGCGATGGTTCCGATCTTGAGCCCGTGCTCTTGCGCGAATTTCTCCAAATCGGGGCCACGGGCCATGGAGCCGTCTTCGTTGAGGATCTCCACGATCACCGCAGCGGGCTCGAGCCCTGCCAGCCGAGCGAAGTCGCAGCCGGCCTCGGTGTGTCCGGCGCGATTGAGCACCCCTCCCGGTTGCGCCATCAGCGGAAAAACATGACCCGGCTGCACCAAATCGTCCGGCTTGGCGTCCGGCGCTACAGCACAAAGAATGGTGCGGGCGCGGTCCGCGGCCGAAATCCCGGTGGTGACGCCGCTTGCGGCTTCGATGGATACGGTGAAATTCGTGGAATGCGGCGTCTTGTTCTCGTTCACCATCAAGGGCAAGCGCAGCTGCTGGCAGCGTTCGCGGGTCAACGTCAGGCAGATCAGTCCGCGGCCGTAACGCGCCATGAAATTGATGTCCTGGGGGCGCGTGTGCACGGCTGCCATAACGAGATCGCCCTCGTTTTCGCGATCCTCGTCATCCATGATGACGACCATTTTGCCGAGGCGGATGTCCTCGATGATTTCTTCGATGCTGTTCATGTTCAGGAGATAAAGCCGGTATTCTTGAGAAGTTCTTCGGTAATGGCCGGCCCGCTTTCGGCGGCGCGATCGCCGAGCAGAAGGCGCTCCAGATAACGGGCCAGGATATCCACTTCGAGGTTCACCCGCTGCCCCACGCCAGTTTCGCCCAAAGTGGTCTCGGCCAAGGTATGGGGAACGATGTTGATACCGAATCGATTGCCGTTCACTTCGTTCACCGTCAGGCTGATCCCGTCGACGCAAATCGAACCTTTCTCGGCAATGTATTTCGCCAAACCGGCCGGCGTTTCGATGGTAAACCGCACCGAGCGGGCTTCGCTGCGCTTGTCGACCACCGTGCCCACGCCATCCACATGGCCGCTGACGAGATGCCCCCCGAGGCGGGTGGTAGGGAGCAGGGCGAGTTCCAGATTGACATGGGTTCCGGTTTTAGCATCGCCGAGCGTGGTGCGCGACAGGGTTTCGCGCGAGACATCGGCGGCGAAAAACCGGTCTCCGAGTTCGATTGCCGTCAAGCACACGCCGTTGACCGCGATGCTGTCGCCCAATTGGACATCGGCGAAAGGCAGTTTGCCCGTAGCGACCGTCAAGCGGCAATCGCCGCCTTTAGGTTCGATGCGGGTTATTGTTCCGATTGCTTGGATAATGCCGGTGAACATAAAGAGCTCGTTGGTGAATCAAAAAAAAACGCTACTGCCTGAGCAAGGTCAGCCTGAGGTCGCGCCCGACCTGCCGCACGTCGCTAATCGTCAGCTCGAACCGCTCGGCCATCCGGGTCAAATCCGGCAAGTGGAATAGTCCGCGCGCCTTATCGCCCAAAACCACCGGCGCGAGATATATCACCCATTCGTCGACCAGGTTTTCCCGGAGCAAGGCGCCGTTCAGAGTCGGGCCGGCCTCCACCAGAACTTCGTTGAATTGACGGTGTCCGAGCCAGTCGACGACCGCCGTCAAGTCCAGTCGCCCGTCAAGCGTTGCGGGCAGGGTTTCGATGTCGAAGCTGTCCGATAAGGTCTGAGTTCGTTCCTCGTCCGACACGGTCGTCAAGACCACCGCGCGGTTCCCGCCGCCGGCGAGATGCATGTTCGCGGCCATGCGCAGCCGGGAGTCGAGGACGACACGGACCGGCTGCAAAATCTCTCCCGCCGTTTCCGGCAAGCGTGCCGTCAGTTCCGGGTCGTCCTGCAGCGCCGTGCCGATTCCGGTCACGATGGCGGAGCTTCTGGCCCGCAAACGATGGGCGTCGCGGCGAGCGTCCTCGCCGGTAATCCATTTGCTTTCGCCGGAGGGTAGGGCGGTGCGACCGTCCAGGCTCATGGCCAGTTTGCTGCGGATATAAGGCCGGCCGGTTTTCATGCGTTTGCAGAAACCGGGATTCAGTGCCGTAGCCGCGTTTTCCAAAAGCCCGCAGGCGACGTCCACGCCGGCGTCTCTGAGTGTTTTCAGACCCTCGCCCGCAACCCGTGGATTCGGATCTTTCATGGCCGCGACCACGCGGGCGATCCCGGCCGAAATCAGAGCGTCCGTACAAGGCGGCGTTTTGCCGTGATGGCAGCACGGCTCCAGGCTGACGTAGGCAGTCGCGCCGTGCGCCCGCGCGCCGCTTTGCCGGAGCGCCTCGACTTCGGCGTGAGGGCCGCCCGCTTGTCGATGCCAGCCCTCGCCGACGATTTGGCCGTCTTTGACGATGACGCAACCGACGCGCGGATTGGGATCGGTCGTGTATAAACCCCGTTCGGCTAGATGCAGCGCACGAGACATGAATTCCGCATCTTCGCGGGCAAAAACCGTAGATAGCTCCATCGGGCTATGGCTCCGAATCGTCGCCGAACAAGTCCGGCTGATCCTTCTTTTCATCCGGATTCGGCTGTTTCTCGAGACGATCGATGACCTCGCGAAACTCGTTCACGTCCTCGAAGCTGCGGTACACCGAGGCAAACCGAACATAAGCGACATGGTCAAGCCCGCTGAGTTCTTGCATCACGCTTTCGCCGATCAATCGCGATGAGACTTCGCGCTCGCCGCGGGCCAATAGCTTCTTTTTGATGCGATTGATGGCCGCCTCAATCCGGTCGCTCCCCACCGGTCGCTTTTCGAGGGAGCGAAGAATGCCGGCGCGAAGTTTTTCTTCGCGGAACGGTTCACGGCTGCCGTTGGCCTTGATCACCCGAGGCATATTCAGCTCCGCAGTTTCGTAGGTCGTAAAGCGTTCCCTGCATTCGGTGCATTCGCGGCGCCGACGTACCTGATCGCCTTCTTGTGACAAGCGAGAGTCGATTACTCGGGTGTCTTGAGCACCGCAAAATGGACAGCGCATTATTGTTTTTTTGAAAGCGGAACGGCGCAGCCCGGTAAGAAATCCGCGTCGCTCCGAGAAAAAACGCTCAATCCGCGTAGACGGGATATCTGCGGCAAAGCTGGAGCACGTCCTCTTTTACTCGCTCGATGACCGATTCGTTCTGCGGCTCGTCGAGTACATCGCACATCCATCCGGCCAGCGTTTCGCAATCGAGCTTGGTGAAACCGCGGGTGGTGACAGCCGGAGTGCCGACGCGAATGCCGCTGGTGACGAACGGTGACTGGGGATCGTTCGGAACGGCATTCTTGTTTACGGTAATGTTGGCTCGTCCCAATGTTTCGTCCGCCAGTTTGCCGGTAAGTCCCTTCTCGATTAGGTCCACAAGGAACAAATGGTTGTCGGTGCCGCCGGAGACGATTTTGTACCCGCGGTCGATGAAGCGTTGCGCCATGGCGCGCGCATTTTCGACGACGTTCGCCTGGTATTGCTTGAATTCCGGCTGTGCGGCTTCCTTCAAGGCGACGGCTTTCGCCGCGATCACATGCATCAAAGGTCCGCCTTGAATGCCGGGGAAAACCAGTGAGTTCAGTTTCTTTTCGATATCCGGATTGGATTTCGCCAGAATCAAGCCGCCGCGCGGGCCGCGGAGGGTCTTGTGGGTGGTTGTCGTGGTGACGTCGGCGATTTGTACCGGGCTCGGGTAGACACCGGCCGCGACCAGTCCCGCGACATGCGCCATGTCCACGACCAGAAAGGCGCCGACCGAATCGGCGATGTCGCGGAAGCGCTGCCAGTCGACAACGCGCGAGTAGGCCGAGAAACCGGCAACGATCATCTTCGGCCGGTGCTCCTTGGCTAGGGTTTCGACCTGTTCATAATCGATATGGCCGGTCGCCGGATTGAGACCGTACTGGATGGCGTTGTAAATCTTGCCGGAGAAATTGACCTTGGCGCCGTGGGTCAGATGGCCGCCGTGGGCCAAGCTCATGCCGAGTATGGTGTCGCCGGGCTCGAGCAGGGCCATATAGACCGCCGCATTGGCCTGCGAGCCGGAGTGAGGCTGGACGTTGGCGAAATCCGCACCGAACAGTTCTTTTGCGCGCTCGATAGCCAGACTCTCGACGATATCCACATACTCGCAGCCGCCGTAGTACCGTTTGCCGGGATAACCCTCGGCATACTTATTGGTGAGCACGGTGCCTTGTGCTTGCAACACACGGGGACTGGCGTAGTTTTCGGAAGCAATCAGCTCGATATGGTCTTCTTGTCTTCTTTCTTCTTTTTCAATGGCAGACCACAGTTCGTCGTCGAATCCCGCGATTTCCATACCCTTGCTAAACATAAAAGCGAACCTACAGGCTGGTTAGATGAATGGCATATTGTAACGCAACGGCCACGGGGACAAACTCGCTTTGTCATACAAAAAATTATTCGACGATGGATCACCTCGAGCCGGCGGCATGGCAGCCGTTATTCGGTACTGGCGAGACCGGCGTGAGCCATACACACCTGCGGTTCCGGAGCGTTTTGGCCGCTGCCGCATTCAATCCGGTAGCCGGAAGGACTGCTCGGCGAATTTTTCCTTGAGAAATCGTCCGTGCACCAGCAACCCTTGGGCGTCCTTTTCAAACAGGCTTTTCGCAAGATCGTGCAGGGCGCGATCAAGCAAGTTCAGTTGATCGTTGAGCGATTCCTCGGCGGTCTTGCCGCTGCTCAACTGTTGCGAGCGCGCCAAGGCCGGCGGAAGTTGCAGATATTGGTTGACGGTATCCGGCAGATAATCGAAAGCGATCTTGCGCACCTCGAAAGGCGTCAAATCGAACACATCGCCGCCGCTATCGGTCCTATCCATGAGGAACGCCAGTTTTTCTTCGATTTGTTGCAGCGTGCGCAAGGTGCTTTCACTCGCACGTTCGCGCAGTATTTCTCTGAGAGGTGCGAGCCGTTCCTTCCATAACCTTACGTGCGGCGAAATCATGTCGGCATCGCCCACGGTGAGGTGTATCTCCTGATCGATCAATTCGTTCGAGGCGCGTTGAAGCTCATCCTTCAGTTCCGCCAGTTCCATGTGTGCGCGTTTGAAAGGAGGCAGGTTTACGGGGAAGGGCAGCATTTGTTTCAGGATGGCCGGAAAACGCAGCAACGCCTGCTCCCTTAGCGAATCGATCGTTCTCGGCGCAAGACCGGTATGTTCGAAATAGGGCGCGATGATCTTGATTACGTCGAAGGTTTCCTGAACCTCGTCGGCGATTGGCGCCGGCAACCGGCGATGGGCCTTGCGGACCAGTTTCTCGACCCGTCTGAGTTCCCGTGACAGACGCCAGGACACGTCCGGCATCGGCGCCTCGGTTCCGGCCGGCAACAGTGCCCAAAGCGCCAGATAAATCCACATCGTCAGGCTGAACGAAAAGAACACGGATAGGACGAAGAGAAAACGCACCAGCGTGACGTCTACGCCTAAATAATCCGCGATCCCTGCGCATACGCCGCCCAGCCTGCGCCGCTGACGGTTGCGTTGGAGTTTGGGGCTGGAACTCATTTTTCGGAGCGGTTGGAACGGATTTGCTGTATCCGGATAGCCAGTGTTCGGCATGGGTCTAGATTCTAAACGAGAAGTTGACACTTCGAACGAAAAAGGTCGGGAAAGTTTCGAAATCCGAAACGCCGCGGTCGGAAAAGCCGTACGGATTAAGCCGGCGCATTCAGCACAATGGCACATCCCGATTCCGGTAAGATAGCGGGTAACGAGTTGGAACGCCGAAGTGCGGAAATCCTAGCAATGAACGATTTAGAAACAGGACAGAACCCGATTGGCCTCACCGAATCGATTTCCGAGATGGCGAGCGTCGACTGGGAAAACTTGGTGGATCACAGAACCTGCGTTCAGCAGAACGAGCCTCTGGCTCGCGTCCAGGAGAAGTTCCGGCAGGCTGACGTCAGCTTCATGGCCGTCCTCGACAGGAAACGCGTGATCGGCCTGTGCGCGCGCCACGAAATCGGCATGTGTCTCGGCTCTCAATACGGGTTCTCGCTGTTCGGAACGGCGCCGGTCCGCGATCATCTGGTCGCACAGCCTTTGTTGATCAACATCAACCAGCTTTGGGCGGACGTGCTTCAGCGCGTGTTTTCGCGGACCGGCGAAAGCTTCAATCAGGACGTGCTGTTGGTCGACGATAGATGCACGTTCCTGGGGCTTATTTCGGTGCAAACCTTGGTCCGCCTCCAGACCCGGCTGTTGATGCAAAGCATCGTGCAATTGGAGCAAAAGCAGGCCGAAATCAGCCGACGCAATCAGCAGTTGACGGAAGACTTGCGCATGGCCCGCGAGGTACAGCTGGCCATGTTGCCGCGGACGGTGCCGACCATTCCTCCCGAGGTCGCGCCGGACTCAAGTGTCGTACGCATTTTCAGCCACTATGCCCCCCTCGGTCTGGTAAGCGGCGATTTTTTCGAGGTTTTTCCGATCGCCGACGATGCTATCGCCATTCTGATCGCTGATGTTATGGGGCACGGTGTGCAGGCAGCCTTGGTGATGGCGATGATGGGGGCGTTGATACAGAATCATCGCGAGGCGGCCAGCGATCCGGGCAGGTTACTGACGTCGCTGAACCGAAGTCTTTGCGAGATTTTGAAGTGCAGCAATCTGTCGACGTTTGTCTCGGCTTTTTCGTTGGTGATCGATATCGGAGGCGGCCAGCTCCGATACGCCAATGCCGGACATCCTTGCCCCATCCACCTACGTCGGGGATCCGGACGCGCAGTGCACCTGGATTGCGCGCAATCGAGCAATGGCGGCGTACTCGGCGTGAGACCCGACGTGACTTATCGTACCGGTAGCGCCGAATTGAAGGCGCGGGATGCCGTGCTGCTCTTCACCGACGGACTGTTCGAAATCCGGGGGGAGGACGACGACATCCTCGGCCAGGAGCGTTTGCTGGAGTTAGCGGCAGCGACCATGAGCCAATCGGGCGAGGTACTGGTTCAGGAACTGCTCAACGGTGTTCGTGGCCCGTCTCTCCATGGAGAGTTCGAAGACGATGTATGTTTGTTGGCTGTCGAAATCGGCGATATCGCGTTCGAAAAATCCCGTTTTCAAGTGTGCATGGAATAGGCAGAATCTCCGAACCAATGGGTTTGGATTTAGCGTCTGCTGCATTCTGATCATGACCGGTTGTACGCCTCACTCAAGCTTTCCGACCTTAAGCGGAGCACCGCCCGTCGTCATCGCCCACCGTGGCGCTAGCGGCTATTTGCCGGAACATACGCTTGCCGCGTATGAGCTCGCGATCGAGCAAGGCGCGGACTTTATCGAGCCCGATCTGGTGTCCACCAAGGATGGGATGTTGATCGTGCGTCACGAGCTAAACATCAGCGAAACCACCGATGTTGCCGAGCATCCCGAGTTCGCCGCCCGCCGCACATTCAAGACCATCGACGGGATACATGCGGAGGGCTGGTTTGCCGACGATTTCACGCTTGCCGAAATTAAGACATTGCGCGCCAGGCAACGTCTTCCGTTCCGCCCGCAGCAGTTCAACGACCGATTCGAAATCCCGACCTTCCAGGAAGTGGTTGAATTGGCAAAACGAGCAAGTGAATGGAGCGGACGGGTCATCGGCATTTATCCGGAAACCAAGCACCCCACTCACCATCGATCGGTCGGCCTGCCGCTGGAGGAGAAACTGGTCGAGATGCTGGAGCGACACGGACTGAACGGAAGAGCGGCTCCTGTAGTGATCCAGTCCTTCGAGACGGACAATTTGAAAGCCTTGAGGAAGATGACGGAGGTCCGGCTCGTGCAGCTCATCGATGGGGATGGTGTTGCGCCGGGTGGCGGCCCGATACCCGGCAAGCCGTACGATTTCACCGCAGGCGGCGATCCCCGTACCTATGCGGACCTTTTGACTCCGGAGGGGCTAATGGAAATCAAAACCTATGCCGACGGAATCGGACCATGGAAACGTTATTTGATCGGTCTTGCCGATCCCGGCGAAGTCGGCGCGTCGGAGAATGATTACGGTGAGAAATTGGGGTACCCGACCGCTGTCGTTCGGGATGCGCACAGTGTCGGCCTGTTCGTTCACGCCTGGACGTTTCGCGACGAGTCTCGCTATCTGGCAAGCGACTATGGCGGCGATCCGCTGAAGGAGTACCACCAGTTTTATAGCTTAGGCGTCGATGGCGTATTTTCGGAGTTTCCCAACACGGCAGTCGCCGCGCGTGCAGGCAAGAAAAACAAAGGGATCAAGTCCCGCGATAGATTTCAAAATGGCCGTTGATCAGATGACTGACGAATTCGGTCCATGTCATCTGTTGATTGGGTTCGGCATTCGGCATCCAAGCGTTGGGATCGTATTGTATCGCTACCGTGTTTGCCGCCGGATCCAAGCCGACGATCTGGAAACGGTTACCGGAAAGATGGTCGTGTCCGACATGTTTGTTCATAGGGTAGGTCTCCTATTTGAGTCGTCGCAGAAGATAAGTGGATAAGTGAAGTCATCGACGTTCGATGAGCCAGGGCGGCTAAGGAGATTCCGTATTCTAGCTTAAGAGTGGCAGTTTGTAGGTGTTTTGCCCCTTGAAGGTGATTCTAGCGCGCATGTGACCGATTTTTTCTACAGTTTGGGAATCTTCCGAGGTCGAATGGCGCGCTACCGGATCTTGCAGGACACCAAAGAACCCGTTGCGTCATTAGTTTGTCAAATAGAAACGATAGCCTCGTGTTAGGAAAAGACAACAGGAAGAACTTATATGCAGAACGGGTGTATCAAAGTCATTGGGCGTCGGCGCGTTTATCCGGTCCGAAAGGGATGGAATGAGCCGTTAGAAGCCCACCGGCGGGACGCGAACGGGTGTGAAAGCGAGTGCCAGAAACAGGAGACACCGAGCACTCAAACTATTCCGACGCAGCCGAGCCGAATGGAAAGGGATTGACAGTTCGAATACGAACGAGCAGGAGGTGAAACGGTCTGTCGGGGATGATGCTTTATTGCTCCGCGCCATTCCCCCTCGCATGACCATCCGATGCCGCCTCGTTGGCTTGTCGGTCGGAATTGTCGATAACGCGAAGCTTACGACATTGCGACCGACGAGCGGCCGGCGTCGTGATGCATCTGGCGCAGTTCTTCGTATTGTGTTTAGGGGCATCATGCCACCTCAGCGGAACTGGCGCCGGCCAACGAACCTGTTACGAGCTTTCACGGATACTTCAAAGAATCAATCATCTAGGCCAAGATATCGGTTGACTCAACAGGGTTCCCTAGCCTCAATAATGCAATTGGCTAACGGAGTTCCTAACAGGCTTTGGAGTCCAAGTCTCTTGCTTACCCACCTCGTTCTGGATTCGCCGTGTTCTGCCGGAGCAGAATCTGGTTGTAAAAGCGAGATGCTCTTCCGCTGTCGGGCTCGCTTTAGAGCCGAATCTCGTCCGATTCGTCCAATTCGAATTCTTTGATGACCTCGGCTTGCTGTTCGCTCCGAACCCGGTCGAGATAGGTCTTGGCTTTATCGACTTCGTGCGTTAGAAGCTTGACGGTCTCCTTCATATTGCCGAGCGCCTGAGTCTTGTATGTCGCTATCGCATCCATGGTCTCGTAGATATTCTCGAACGCCTGTTTCAGCTGATCCAGGGATACCGCCGAACTGGCGGCTTGTTCGTGAGTACGGGCCGCTTGCTGTTTCAGGAGGCGCGACGTGGAGGCGATGAGATTGCCGGTGGTGGTGTTCAAGGCTGAAATCTGATCCAGCACCAGCTTTTGATCGGTCAGCGCTTGCGCCACGATGACCGCGGTTCGCAGTGCCGATATGGTCGTCGACGTGGCTCGGTCGACGCCTTTGATCAGCTCCAGGTTGTTCTTGCGAATCATGTCCATCGATAAATAACCCTGGATCGTCACCGCCATCTGGGTCAGCAGATCCTGGACTTTCTGGCGCGTATAAAAAAGCATCTCCTCGCGGACGACGCGCGCTTTCTCGGGATCTTGCGCCTCGATTTCCGGTAGGCGGCGTTCAATGGCCTCGTCAAGTTTTTTCCCCACATAGATGTATTGCTCGAGCCTTTGCATGACTTCCCAGGCATGAATTTTTTCCTGCTCCAAAGCGGCATTGTCTTTGCGGAGCTCGTCCTGGCCATTGTAGAGCGCCTGGATGATGGCGTTCAGATGCGTTTGCGCGGATTGATAGCTTTCGAAGTAATTTTTGAGCTTGTTGCCGAGCGGAATGATTCCGAGGAGTTTCCGCGGGGCCAGGAGGTCGCCCTGACGCGAAGGGTCGAGCTGCTCCACGGTCGCGCGCAGTTCCTGAAGCGATTTCGAGATGCTCGAAGACTCGTCATACACTCCGGATTTCATGGCCCGTACCGGGCGTTCCAGAAGCCGGTTCGAAACCGTTGCCGCGGCCCTGATCTCGCGATTGCCCATGTTGTGTACGCCGGATAGCCGTTCCCGGAATTCGGCGTCGTTCACATCGGCGGCTAGGACGGTGTGCAGGAATTCCGTAATTTTCTCGTCCAATTTGGAAATGGTTTCCTGATCCAGTTTAACCATGCTGGTCGCCTGTTCCTCGTCGATTTCGGGGACCGGCTGGGGCGGAGTCAAGGTCAGAGTGTCGTTCGAAGTGGCTTCGGCCATGGTTTTCTCCGGATGAAAATACGGTAAAAAGTAGTCAGTAAAAGGCGAATTCGCATCCCAATCGCAAACGGTCGCTTTAGTCGCGATCCTTTCAATCGCAAACGATCGGTTCGGGAGCGCCGGGATAACCCTTTCATTAGATCGAATTCGAGACAATTTATCGAACTATTCGATGCGGACCATGTTAGCCGACATTCCGAATCACGATTGCTGCCCCCCCGAGCGGGCTTCGCTCGATCACGAGCTGGCCGAGATAGGTCCGCACGATGGAATCCACGATGGCGAGGCCGAGGCCGTGCCCGGGCACAGACGAATCGGTGCGCTCACCGCGGCGGGTAACGCGCTCGGCCACATCTTCGGCAATTCCGGGGCCATCGTCGTCCACCCGCAGTTCGAGATGCGAGCTTGTTCCCAGCGGTTCCAAAACCGTCCGGGCGCTCAGTTCGACTCGGCTTCGACACCACTTGAAGGCATTGTCGAGTAGGTTCCCAAGGATCTCGAGCAAATCGCCCTCGTCGCCGTGAAAGACGACGTCGTCCTCGACCATGATTCGGCAGTCGACCTGTTTTTCGGCATAGACCTTGGCCAGTGCGGCCGCGACTTGGCGGGACTTTTCCGCGACACTGACCGGCGGAGTCAGGTGGGTTCGCCCGGAGGCGGCGGCTCGCTTCAGTTGGTACTCGATAATTCGAGTCATGCGGTCGATCTGTTCCTGGGCTACCGCGCCGATTTCGCTGTCGGCGTCCGAATTCTGTTTTTCGATGGCGCCGCGCAACACGGCGAGCGGGGTTTTCAGGCTGTGCGCGAGATCGCCCAGCGCATCCCGATACCGGGCAAGGTGGGACTGTGCATTCTCCAACAGAGCATTGAGGTTGTCGGTCAGGCCGCGCAGTTCTTCCGGATACTGGCCAACGAGTTTGTCGGCATGGCCCGCCTCGATGGCCGAAAGGTCGGCCGCGACCCGGCGGAGCGGCGAGAACGCCCAGCGGAGAATAGCGCCTTGCACCAGTAGCAGCACTAGCGCCGCGGCTCCGAGCCAGCTCCAGAGACTGCGCCGGAATTGATTGACTTCTGCGTAGAATCCGTCCAGGGTCTCGGCCACGCGAAACACGCAGCGAACCGGTCTTCTGCGCCCCTCTTCCTCCCACAGTACGCTGAAACTGAGCACATAAACCGGCGTGCCGTCTTCCAATACGGCGCTGCTGAATGTGGCAGTGCCGGTCTGGGGTGTGAGTGTCGAGGGAATTTCAATACCCGCTGCGGAGGGGGATCGCCAATCCGGCTTGCGGTTGCCTCGACGGATGTCGGCGTAAAGCCCGGACCCGGTTTGATTGAAGCGAGGCTCATGCAGGTTTTCGGGGCCCTTCATGACGCCTCGGGCATCGAGTTCCGAGCCGGCCAGAAGGGTATAGACAAACCCTTGCAGCCTGTCGCGCATGGCCGCCTTTGCGCTGTCGCGGAAGGCCTTGTCGAGGACCAGCCCGGTTGCGCTGAGAAAGGCGATCAGCACCACACTGGCGACGAGCAGTCCCCTCGTCCGAAGGGAATAGGTCATCCGGGCGTGCGTTCCAGGGTAAACCGGTAGCCGCGTCCGCGGAGCGTCTCTATGGGGCGATGGACGTTCTGGGGATCGAGTTTCCGACGCAGCCTGGCGATGAAGACTTCGATCACGTTGCTGTCCAGATCGAATTCCTGGTCGTAGATGTGTTCGGTTAGGGCCGTTTTGGAGATGACCTTGCCGGTATTCAGCATCAGATATTCGAGAACCTTGTATTCCTGCGCGGTCAACTCCACCGGCTGGCCGTCGACACGTACGCTCTGTGCTCCGGTATCGAGCACGATAGGGCCGCACCGCAGCAGGGATTGCGCGATGCCGGCGGACCGCCTCAACAGCGCCTTGGTCCGGGCGAGCAGTTCTTCGAAATGGAAGGGTTTGCTCAGGTAATCGTCGGCTCCGGCGTCCAGCCCTTCCACCTTGTCTTGCCAGCGGTCGCGCGCGGTGAGGATCAGAATCGGAAAGTTGATGCCGTCGGCGCGCCAATGTCTGATGACGTCGATGCCGGACACCAGCGGCAGCCCTAAATCGACGATAGCCAGATCGAACGGATATTCGTTTCCCATAAAAACTGCTTCCTTGCCGTCGGCCGCGGTGTCGACAGCGTAACCGAGGGCTTGCAAGCGCGACTTTAGCTGAGAGCGGAGCTCGGCTTCATCTTCGACGATCAGTAGGCGCATGAAACTCGCTTGAACGCAGCTTGTTTGAGGGACTTAGCCGACACTACTCGTGGCAGCGGGGTTTCGGCACGGGAGCCAACCGCAGCGATCATTCCGGGCTGGCGCCTTTGGTGTCTCATCGGTTGGCGTCGACATGGAAGACGCGCACGCGGCCGTCCGGCATGAGCACTTTGATGCGATAAGTGATCGTGCCGTTATTTCTGATGGTATCGGCAGCCAGTATGCGACCGCCGGTTTCACGCCGGATGCGCTGAACAGCCTCGTCTAGGCTTATGCCGGGCCCGAACTGAGGCTGGCGCGCGATGAACGGCGTCATCAAACCCTCCGGACCGAACGGCGGCTGTGAATAGGACGGAAATGCCATCAGCAGCGAACAGCCCAGGGTGAAGGACAAAAAGCGTTTGTTTATCACGCGGCTCGATGCGACTAGGGCGTTTCCGAAGTATGAGCCGGGCCGCAAAATGCCGCCCGGCACTGAGGTAGGCGCAGAATAACACTGTCGTTTCCGGACCGACAACGGGCTCTACCAAGCCACGGGTCAATGATGTTCCTGGATCAGTGGCCGATCTCGTGTCCCAAGACGGCTCCGGCTACCGAGCCGGCGATGATGGCGCCATGATTGCCGTAGCCGACTTGTTCTCCAACCATGCCGCCGAGGACGCCACCCGCGACGATCGGTATGGCTCCGGACAAACCGCTGCTACGGCCGTAATAGGAAGGGTAATCGTCGTGGTAGACGACTCGCGGCGGCTGGTAATGGTGAATATGGCGATGTACCACGCGCGGCGGCCGGTAATAACGTGGCGCAGGCTCGTAGTAATGGTGAATCACTCTCGGGCGGTGATGATCATGGCCGTGGTGATGATGTCCATGATCGTAGTGACCATGGTGACGATACCCATGATCGTGGTGGCCGCGATGATGGCCGTGGCCCCAATGGTCGCGGTCGGCGCGCGCGCCCGATGCAAAGGCGAGTAAGGCGATTGTGCTTAGGGCTATGATTTTATTCAGCGGTCTCATGACTTGATCCCCCGTTCAAAAACTCGAAACTGGCGCCGGATTCAAACCCGTGAGATTTGCCGGCAGGATGAAGATAGTCTTCTGTTCCTGAACGGAAGCTGAATGGGAATGGGCGGCTTTATGGCTCCGGCAGCTTATCGCTAACGATGCGCTTCCCTTCGTTCAGCGCATCCTACGGACTTCGCCGCATCAGGCAATCAGCTTCAGGCCGGGGGGCAATGCCTCGCCGAAGATGCGTTTTTCGTCGGCTTCGGAAAGTTCTTTTACTTCGGACACCATGCCAATCCAGGAGTCCGGCGCTTTGCCGACTCTCAGCCGCTCGATGACGCGTTGCCTCAGCGCCGGATCGATGTCACGCTCCCGGTCACCGCTGAGTCTCGCGATGAGAGCGGCGGCGAAGCCGGCATGCGGCTCTTTTTTGAAGTCGCGGCTCAGGATCTGGGCCAGCCATTCCCCGGCCGTGACGCGGGAAACCACGTTATGCACGCTGCCGTGGAACGGTACGCGAGCACCGACGCGGCCTAGCGCCCACCAGCTTTCGGCGGGTTCGCTGGGCTTGGACAGGCGCTGGAGAAGCCAGCTTCCCAATTCGGCCTTTTGGGATACGGGGAGCCGTTCCAGTACGGCCGCAAGTCTCACCATGTCCTCATAGCTGCGCTTTTTGGCGAGGGCAGGGAGATTGCCGCGCTTGGCGGTTTCCGGATTGATGAAGTCGGCCACATCCTTGAATATCGAAAGCTGCGCCTTTTCGTTCAAGCCGCCAGCCAGGCGGCGCCAGAACGTCCACCATTCAGTCCAGTTCTGGATTTCGTTGACGAATTGCAGACCTTGCCCGTAAATCGCGAAGACCTGTTCAACCCGCCAATCGTCCAAGGGATAGCCGAATCCGGGACGGAGGCAATATCCGGTCAGGCTGAACCACAGGCGCTCGTGCTCGGCCGATCGCCGCCGGTGAGGCAGGCCTTCCAGCAGGGCGCCGAACAAATCGCGTAATAGGGCGGTGTCCCAATCCGCTCGCGGTCCGAGAATCTTTTCAAGTTCGCCGCGCAATCCTTTGACCAGCTTGGTGTCGGCCGCTTTCGCTTTTTTCCCAAACACCAGGCGGACTTTCTCGACGGCTTCATCGAGGCGCGGGTGGTGCCGGGCTTCGGGCAAAACCGTCTGCGGGACGGCCTGCCGCAATTGGAACTCGATCCTCCATCGCCGGTCGGGATCGTCGGCTGCTACGCAGTGCAAATCGAGAGTGCCGACCTCGGTTAGGGATGCGGCGATCTGCACGGCTTGCTCCGTTCGCCCTTGTGCGCTTTCCCGCTCCAAGACAGCAGCGAGGGGCGGCAAGTGAACGAAACGGTCTCCGTCGATTTCGGCAAGGTCTCCCGGCTGGAAACGCCGGTCCTCGCTGGTTGAGGCCAGGTTGAAACGCACCGGTTGTCCTAGCCTGAGCAGGAAGGAGCGGTCGGTCAACACGATCTCCCGGCCCTCGTCGGTCCCCCGCGGCAGAATGCAGATACCCTTGGGGATCCCGTCCCGGCCGGTTTCCACCACCAGAAAATAGCTGCGCGCCGAGCCGCCGCCTATGCGCTGAACGGCATGGCCGCGCCGCGCGAGTCCGTAGGCTACCGCGCCGTAGGCTACTGCCAGATCGGGACGGTCGTTTTTGAGCAGGACGGGGCGTTGTTTTCCCCAAAACGTCACAAGTTCTACGAGACGCTGGGCTATGGTCGAGCTGCGGAACACGCCACCGTTGAGAAGAACAGCATCGGGAATGGGGTCGGCGGAGTCCGATCCGAGGGCCTCTCGCGCAGTTTCGAAGTGGTGAGTCAGAAAAGCAGCCAGATGCTTGCTGATCGCGGGATCGGCGGCGTAGGGCAGGCCGAATTCGACGACGCCGCTGCGTTTTCGGTCGGGATGATCGGCGAGGCTCACCATCGGGAAAAAACCGTCGAGAGCGATGCCATGGACCTCGCTTCGGGTCAGCTCGACCGAGCGCGCTCCTCCGATGAGCCGGGCTCCCGTGCCGAGTAGTGTTACGGTCGCGGCTTCCGGCGCATCGGGAGCCAGCAGCCGTTCCTTGGCTAACCGGCATTGTTCGACCAGTTGGGAAAGCTCGGCCGCAGACAGCTTTCGATCCTCGCCCACCAGGCGGCGTTCCGCAAGATGAGCCAAGGTGAGATCGATGTTATCCCCGCCCAGCATCAGATGATTGCCGACGGCGATACGGGTGAGCTTGGGTTCGTCCTCGCCTGGCTCGACCTTGATCAAGGTCAGGTCCGTGGTGCCGCCGCCGACGTCGCAGACCAGCAGCAAGCGCACGCCGCCGAGCTGCTGACGTAAGGACTGGCGGTGGTTCCAGAGCCAGTCGTAACAGACCGCTTGCGGCTCTTCGAGCAGGCGCACTGTCGCGAATCCGGCCAGCCGGGTGGCTTCGAGCGTTAGAGTGCGTGCGGCCTCGTCGAATGAGGCCGGTACGGTCACCACGATCTCCTGCTCTTCCAGTGGCGCCTCGGGATGGTGATGATTCCAGGCCGAACGCACGTGGCGGAGGTAGCTCGCGCTGGCTTCGACCGGAGAGATTTTCGGAATCTCCTCCGGCGCGCCCCAGGGGAGGATAGCGGCGGTCCGGTCCGCGGCGGCATGGGACAGCCAGCTCTTGGCACTGGTCACGAAACGTCCCTGGCTTTTCGAGCCCAAGATCCGCGCCAGCTTGCCGATGATCGGACGATAAGCCGACTCCGGCTCCGAAGAAGGCCAGGGCAATCGCACGTCCGCTACGGTCAGTTCGTCCGGCGATGCGTGATAGCGAACAGACGGCAGCAGCGGTTCAGCCGCCACTTCGCCCGGCGCAACCAATTGGTCGATTTGAAAAAGCTCGATTTCGGCCGGAGTACCTTTGGTGAGGTCTGCATGGGCGACCACGGTGTGGGTCGTGCCGAGATCGATGCCGACAAGATAGCGAGGCGTCTGGCTTGATGATGCGGGCATGGGTGAGGATGGCCGCAGGGGCATTGCCCCTGCGGTTTGCAGGATTATTTATTGAAAGACCAAAAACTTTTTTTGGCCGAAGCGTCGTCGCCAGGTGCTTCCGAAGCTGCTTCGTCGGATGCGGTTTCGGTCGCCCGCTCGGAGAGATTGCCTAAGATCGGTTCCTCCGGTGCGACATTTTCATCCGACGGCAAGGGCTTTTCGCCTGCACGGACATCGAATTCGACGTTCCAGCGTTTGTCGCCGTCCTTAGCGACCGCTTCCAGTTGCAGCGTGCCCACTTCGGTGACCCTGGCGGCCAAATGAACCGGGACCACATCGCCCGCCTGGTACTCTTCTGCCGGCAAGGTGACCTCGATTTCGTCCAGTTCTTCCATTTCGTCTTCCGACCAGTAGTCGAGGCGCGTGCCGACCACGTCGTCGCGGCGGACGTTGGACGCGAAGAAACGGAAGCGCACTGGCTCGCCCACGACCAATCCGAACTCGTAAGGCGGCAGATCCGCCTCGGTACCTTCCTCCATGCCGAAAGGCGCGATGCACAGGGCCTCGATCGGCGGGGCGAAGCCCGGTACGGCGGGCATGGCGCTCTCGACGCCCACGTAATAGGCAGCACCGGTGCCGCCGCGGATGCGGACCCCACGACCTTTGCGGACATAGCCGTAATAAGCGGCACCACGGGCCACGGCTAGATCCAGGTCGGCGCCGTGCAGCAGTCGGGCATGCGGTGCGTCGTCGGCCTGAAGCCAGCTATTGAGTACATCGAGCAAGCGCTTTTCGAGCGCCTCGGACTTGAATACACCCCCGTTGAGGAGCAGCGCGGTCGGATGCAGGAACTGGGCATCGGCAGGGAGGTTGAATCCCTGCAATTCGCCGGTCGCACCGATCTGTCGGCTCAGGAAGGCGGCGAGATGACAGGTGATCCGTGCGTCCTTGGCATACGGAAGGCCCAGGGTGGTCAGACCGGTGCGAGCCTGAACGGCAGGACGGTCTGTGATTTGCACCTTCGGAAAGAAGCCTTCGACCAGGGTACGTCCGACCTCGTCGCGGGTTAGGCTGGTACGCAGCGTGCCGCCGATGAGCGACGAACCGCGGCTGGGGACGACGACGGCGACTTCGTCGGTATCCGAGTCGGACAGCAAGGATTCCTTGGCGTCCCGGCAGCCGTGCATGAGTGCCTGGATCTGCCAAGGTTCCAGCCGTTTGCCCTCGGCTTCGAGCTTCATTTTCAAGACATAAGCCAAGGCAAGGTCCATGTTGTCCCCGCCGAGGAGAATGTGATCGCCGATGGCGACGCGGTTGAGGATCAGATTGCCTTCCTCCTCGGTCACGGCGATCAGCGACAAATCGGTGGTACCGCCGCCTACGTCCACGACGAGAATGATGTCGCCCGGCTTGACCTGCTCGCGCCATTTTCCTTCGCTGGTCTGAATCCAGCTGTACAGCGCCGACTGCGGCTCCTCGAGCAGAATGGCCTGGCGCAGGCCCACGGCGTGGGCGGCTTCCACGGTCAGTTCCCGAGCCGCCGGATCAAAGGACGCCGGTACGGTGATCACCAGTTCCTGCTCGCTCAGGGGCGCGTCGGGATAGCGGTCGTTCCAGGCGTCACGCATGTGGCGGAGATATTCGATCGACGCTTGAAGAGGCGAAACGCGCTTTACTTCCTCCGGTGACTGAACGGGCAGGATTGGCGCGCGGCAGTCGACGCCGCTGTGAGATAGCCAGCTCTTGGCGCTGCTTACCAGCCGGATGGGCGTTTTGCCGCCGAGTTGCCTTGCCAGGTCACCGACGATGGCTTCCGGATGTTCGTTCCAGGGCAACACGATGTCGCTCGGTGCGAGCTCGGCCTCGTGAGCCTGGTAAAGAAACGAAGGCAACTGCCTTTTTTCGCCGACCGTACCGGGCGACGTCAATTGCGGGATATCCAAAACCTCGATCGGCGCTTTTTCGCCGTCGCACTGGCTGAGATCGACATAGGACACGACGCTGTTGGTCGTGCCGAGGTCGATGCCGACGGAATACTGGGTTTCGCTCACAATTCCACCTCTGCTTGGGCGATGATGCGTACGTCATGTCCTTCGGCGATCTTGGGCAGTCTGACGGCCGTAGCGCGCCAGCCGCGGTGTATCAATGTGCCGGTGAACGGCGGATCGCCGACGATGTTGCCCGTGGGCCTTACGCTTGAAGCGTCGAAGCCTTTGGGCAGAGTAACGCGGGAGTTCTCCTGCTCTTTGCGCACCGGTTCAAGCTCGAAATGCTGGCTCAATACTTTGCGGCATCCCTCGTGTACGACTCGAGCCGCCGCGCCGATCTCGGCGTCGGAATAGGCGCCGACGTTCTCCTGAACGAAGTCGATAAAACGGGCTTCTTTCTGCAAAAGTCCGAGAAGCTGTAGGGCCGCATCCGGTGTGGCTTCTTTGACAACCACCGGCTCCGGCCGTTCCGGTTTGACGACTTCCAAGGGTTTGGGTGCCTCCCTGACCGGAACGGGGGCCGGTCCGGCGGGGACCGGCGCAACGACTGGTTCGGCTGCCCGCCGCCCACGGCGCATCAAAGCGATGACGGCTACGGACAGCAGAAGGATCTGCAGAATCAGCAGAATGACCACGAGGGCTGCAAGTCCGATGTGTACGGCGTCGAGCGTGGTCGGAATGAGAGTTGGGTCGAATTGCATTCGGATCCTCTTTGCGTTGAGTGGTGCCCTGGGACGCAGGCGCGGTTGGTGCGGCAAATACAGCCGCCGGCATCGGCGGGACAGCCGGCCGAAAACTAAGCGCGGGGTAGGACGATCGTATTAGGGCTGCCCGGTCGCGGCTTGAGCCGCCTGAGCACCCATCAATGTGCGCAGGACCTGACGTGCGGCCTGAGTACGGCGGCTGCGCATATATCGTTCGGAGATCGTGCCGGGTACTTTTTCGCTATCGAACGCCGCCTTGACCTTCGACAGCTTCTCTTCGCACGTTTTCAAAACGCGATCGGTGAGTGCACGCGAATCCGCCTGCTCGCCGACCCGCGCACGGGTTTCGCTGTTGACGCAGGTCTGGTATGCGACTAAAGCCAGGTTGACTTTCTCCAGAGTCTGGTCCGAAAGGGTGGTGCCCTGCCATTCGTCTTCCGCCCGGACGGTTTGCAGGGCGGACAAAGCGATTGCGGCGAGCAGCACGCGAAAAAAAAAGTTCATGGGCGTTAACTCCTTACGAGTTGGAGACGAATGCACCGGATTTTACGCTATGTCGAGGGAGGGCGGAACGCCGAATCCGCCGCATCGGCTTGGCGCGGCAGCTTTGGGACGCGGTAGTGCAGTGTGCTAACCTTCAACGGCGTGGGTTTACGCCGGACTTTCGGCGTGGGACGACAACAAACGAAAATAACCGGAGAAGAATAATGAAACTAAAGTCTTGGTTAGTGGGGGCAGCGGTTCCATTTCTCGTGAGCTGCGCGGCGACGGTGGATAAATCGTCGGTGCAGGCCACGCACGTGGCGCCGGTTTCGACGCAGGTGGAAGTGGTGCGGATTCCGTTCGACGGTTCTCAACCCATGTACGTCGTCACGGTGGAGCCTTTGAGTGTCGGAACCGGTTCGGGGGGCGGCGTGACACAGGCTCCGACCGGGGCCCGCTACGGCTGGGGACCCTTCGGCTGGGGTATTCTCGGAGGGGCCGCACCTACGGCACCGGGGGCTTACACGCCCGACCATCAAGGTATGAGCGATCGCGTCGGGCAAGGCGTCGCCGCGCAATTAATCAGTGCCCTCGGCAACGTAGGGAACATCGTGGTCGTCGACTACGAACATTACCGCAAGAACGAAAGCAATCCCGCAAAGCTGCTGAATCCCGGCGAGGTCGGGCCGTTCGTGATCAAGGGTACGATCACGGAATTCAACGAGGTTGCCGAAGCCAACGACGAGCGCAAAGGTGGATCGCTCGGCTGGGCAGGAACAGTGCTCGGCATCGCGGGCGCCGTTTCGGGGACACCCGCCGCGGGCATCGCCGGTGCTGCCGTATCTGCCGCCAATCCGACTTGGGAAAACACCAAGGCCCGGCGAACCGGGGCGGTGGGCATGGACCTGCAAGTGGTCGAGCCTAGCAGCGGCCGCATGGTGGGAACGATTACTTCCCACGGCTCCTTCACCTCCGAATCCGCCACCAGCGGTTTCTCGTTGTTCGGCGTCGGGGGCGGGGAATCCGCGTTTGCAGCGAGCGCCCTGGGTCAGGCGACCCGCGCCGCGCTCAACGATACTCTGAAGCAATTGTCCGACCAGCTTCGCATCAAGGGTCCCGCCTTTGTCAAAGCATCGGCTCCCGCCGCTAAGAAAACGCGGCGTTAAGACGTAGAAGACGCTGGGGCTCCCGCACGGTGCGGCTGTCGCTCGTTGGAGCAGTGCCGTGCAAGCGCCCAGCGCACGTGCTCCCTGATCAAAGGCAACGGGTCGTCTATCCGCGCTCGTAACGCGTCGACGATTTTAGTAGACGTTTCAGCGTTACCCAAGGCCACGGCGATATTCCTGATCCAGCGTTCGTAACCGATGCGGCGTATGGCAGAGCCTTCGGTCTTATGTAGAAACGTCGCTTCATCCCAGCGGAAAAGGTCGATCAGCCCGGCGGTATCGAGACCGTGGCGCGGCATGAAATCCGCTTCCTCGGTCAGCCGCGCATAGCGGTTCCACGGGCATACGAGCTGGCAGTCGTCACAGCCGTAGATGCGGTTGCCGATGGCGGTGCGAAATTCTTCGGGAATCGGTCCGCGCAACTCGATGGTCAGATAGGAGATGCAGCGCCGGGCGTCAAGGCGATAAGGCGCAACGATCGCTTGGGTGGGGCAGACCTCCATGCAGGCGGTGCAGCTCCCGCAGTGATTGGTCGTTTCGGCATCGATGGGCAAGGGGAGATCGGTGTAAATCTCCCCCAGGAAGAACATCGAGCCTGCTTTGCGGTTGATCAAATTGGTGTGCTTGCCGATCCAGCCGAGCCCGGCTTTGGCGGCGAGCGCCTTTTCCAGCACCGGCGCGCTGTCGACGAAGACCCTATAACCGAAGGGGCCGATTTCGACTGCGATGCGCTCGGCCAATTGCTGTAAGCGCTTGCGGAGCACCTTGTGGTAATCGCGGCCGAGGGCGTAGCGGGAGATGAACGCGGCGGTCTGGTCGTCCAGCCGCTCCCTAACCGTGGTTCGATTCTCCGGGAGATAATCCATGCGTACGCTGATGAGCCGGAGCGTACCGGGAACCAGCTCTTCCGGACGGCTGCGCTTGGTGCCATGCCGCGCCATGTAGTCCATTTCTCCGTGGAATCCCTCGTCTATCCATTCTTGAAGCTGCTGTTCGGCCGCAGAAAGGTCGGTATCGGCTATTCCGACCTGCTGAAAGCCGAGTTCTTTGCCCCAGGTCTTGATTTTGGCGGCGAGAGCGGAGTAATCGCGAGCGGACGAAGTCACAGAAGTGTGGAGGCGGTGCGGAGTTTGAGCCAGAATGTAAACGGAACGAGCGTAGTTTGGGTACAGCTTACTGGGTTATGAGCGAACGATACAGCCGAAGTTTCCCGAAGGATCTTTATCGCGCGGAGGACGTGCGCGCCATGGACCGTTATGCCATCGAAACGGTGGGCATTCCCGGCATCGAGTTGATGCGCCGCGCCGGCGCATCGGCCTTTGCCGCTTTGCACGAACGCTGGCCGGGAGCGCGCACGCTGTCGGCGATTTGCGGCGGCGGCAACAACGGGGGAGACGCTTATGTGGTCGCCCGCTTGGCGCACGAGGCGGGGATGGACGTGCGGGTTTATCCGGTTTCGCCGCCCGCGAATCTCAAGGGGGATGCCCTGGCGGCTTACCAGGATTATCGAGCGACGGGCGGCGAAATATTGGATTTTATCCCGGCCGATTTCGAGGGTGCGGAAGTGCTGGTCGACGGACTTTTGGGCACCGGCTTGGATCGGAAGGTCGACGGACTTTACGCGGACGTGATCAGGGCCGTCAACCGGTTCTCCGGTCGGGTGATGGCGCTGGATATTCCGTCCGGGCTTCATGCCGATACCGGTTCCGCTCTGGGCGTTGCCGTCAAGGCCGATTTGACCGTGACGTTCATCGGTCTCAAGCAGGGGCTCTTTACCGGTGAAGGTCCGGAATACACAGGCGAGATCGTCTTTGCCGATCTGGGCACACCGCCGGAAGTGCGATATTCCGTCGAACCTTCGGCCATGCTGCTGCCGCCGTGGGAACGCGGCTTGCCGGCGCGTCCGCGTTATGCGCACAAAGGTCATTTCGGTCATGTGCTGGTGGTCGGGGGCGATTGCGGCTACAGCGGCGCCCCTCGCATGGCAGCGGAGGCCGCGGCTCGGGTCGGAGCGGGGTTGATTAGCATCGCCACGCGGAAGTCCCATGCCGACTCGCTCAACCTGACCCGGCCGGAGCTGATGTGCCACGGCGTCGAAACCACCGAGGACTTGCGGATACCCTTGGAGCGGGCCACGGTCGTTGCTATCGGGCCTGGGCTGGGCCGTTCGGAATGGGCGAAGGCGCTGCTCGGCACGGTGTTGGAAAGCGATTTGCCGGTCGTGGCGGATGCCGACGCGCTCAATCTTCTGGCGGAAAGCCCCCGCAAACGGGACAACTGGACCATCACGCCCCATCCGGGGGAAGCGGCGCGGCTGCTCGACTCGTCTTCCGCAGACATACAGAAAGATCGATTCAGCGCCGTTCGGAACCTTCAGGCGAAGTTCGGCGGCGTAGCCGTATTGAAAGGTTCCGGCAGCCTGGTCTGCGGTCCGGACGGATTGCCCTATGTCTGTACCGCCGGCAATCCCGGCATGGCCAGCGGCGGTATGGGCGACGTGCTGACCGGCGTTATCGCGGGATTGCTGGCGCAACGTCTGGATCTTTTCGGGGCGGCGGCCTTGGGCGTGCAATTGCATGCCGCGGCGGGCGACGAGGCGGCGAAGGCCGGCGAAAGGGGACTCTTGGCCTGCGATTTGATGGATCCTTTGCGCCGGCTCGTCAATTTATGAAAGTGACTCTTAGGGACGAGGCGGAAACGCTCGCATTCGCCGGGCGCGTCTATCGAGCCATGTCGTCGAACGGGCTCGTCTTCCTGCTCGGAAACCTCGGCGCCGGCAAAACCACGTTTGTGCGCGGCTGGCTCCGGGCGGCAGGGTTTTCGGGGCCGGTGAAAAGCCCGACTTTCACGCTGGTCGAAGAATACCCGCTCGGGGATCGGATCGTTTACCATTTCGATTTGTACCGGCTGAACGATCCGGAAGAGTTGGAGTGGATGGGGTTCCGGGACTATCTACGGCCGAACGCGGTTTGCTTCATCGAATGGCCGGAGCGCGGCGCGGGGCTATTGCCCGAGGCGGATCTCGAGATCCGCCTGGAAATATCGGGTACGGGGCGCATCGCGGAGATATCGGCCGGCACCGACTCCGGTGTAGCCGTATTGGCCAGGCTGCAAGCCGAGTAGCCTATTTCCTTGCGGTTTTCCGCAGCTCGGACTATGTTTTCCGGGGGCGTTCACGCATGGCGGCTTCGTTCATGGAAAAAAAAACTCTAATCACATGGCTGGTGTTCACGTTTTGCGGCTACGCACCGCTGGTTTTCGGCGCGCCCGTGCAGATGAACTCGGTGAAGTTTGAGGCCGCCGCGCAGAGTTCACGGCTGGTTTTCGATTTCTCGGCGCCGCCCAAATACCGAATCTCCCGCGGAAGCAAGCCGAATCAGCTGCAAATCGACTTCGAAAATATTTCCCTGTCCGGAAAACTCGGACAACCCCCGGCGTCTCATCCCCTGATCGCGAAGCTCATTCCGGTTTCGGGCAAGGCCAAGGACAGCCCCAGGATTTTGCTCGATCTTAAACGCCCGGCCGGATACAAGTCTTACGTCACCCGTCTCACGGGAAGCTCGCGCCTGGTGCTCGAACTGACGCCCCCGATTTTGACCGCCCAGGCGGGAGACAAGGCGGCTTCCAAGGAGCCGGTCAAATCGGCAAAACCGACTAAGATTGCTGCGGCGCCGAAAGCGGCTCCCAAGCCGGTCGCGGCCAAGGCCTGGATCTCGCCGGGCGAAGCGAGGCCGGTCCGTTTCCTGAAGCCGGCGCTGGCCAAGGAGCGGGTGATCGTCATCGACGCCGGCCACGGCGGCAAAGATACCGGCGCGATCGGCCCCAACGGAACCTACGAAAAAGACGTGGTGCTGGCTATCGCCCGCAAGCTCGAACGGCTGATCGGAGCCGAACCGGGCATGCGGGCGGTCATGGTGCGCAAGAGCGATCAGTTCGTCGATTTGCGCGAGCGGGCGGAACTTGCCCGCAAGGCGAAGGCGGATTTGTTTATTTCCTTGCACGCGGACGCCTACGTCGCCAATGACGTAAAGGGGTCTTCCGTATTCACTCTGTCGGATCACGGCGCTTCGAGTGAAGCCGCTCGCTGGCTGGCGGACCGGGAAAACGCCGCTTTGGTGGGCGGTGTTCAGCTCGGGGGAAAAGACAAATTGCTGGCTTCGGTGCTGCTCGATCTGTCGCAAACCGCCACGCTAGATGCCAGCAACCGCGCGGCCGCAAAGGTATTGGGAGAGCTAAGAAAGGATTTCCATCTACATCACCGAGACGTGCAAAAAGCCGGTTTTGCGGTGCTCAAGTCGCCGGACGTTCCCTCGATACTGGTGGAGACGGCGTTCATATCCAACCCGGACGAAGAGCGTAATCTGCGCAATTCGAGCCATCAGGATCAGGTGGCTCGCGCCATATTCGACGGCATCCGCAATTATTTCGCCGAAATTCGGCCGATGGTTCCGGTCGATCTGCGCATGGCCGATGCTCTGGAGAGCGTGGCCGAATCCGACGGCAAGAAGCCGGTCATTCGAAAATAGAACGCTTGCGCCGAAGGTCGGCAAAAGCACCTTTATCCCCGTCTTTCATAATTTCTGTATTTTCCCGAGAATAGCAAGGTATTGAATCCTTGCTCCCGCGGTTCTGTCTAACCGCCAAACCGTTTTCTCGATCGCCGATTCCATCTGCCATGCCCATCCGCATTCTCCCTCCGCAACTCATAAACCAAATCGCCGCCGGGGAGGTGGTCGAGCGCCCCGCCTCGGTGGTGAAAGAATTGGTCGAAAATGCCTTCGACGCCGCCGCGCGCTCGGTAGCCATCGACGTGGAACAGGGCGGATTGCGCATGATGCGCATCCGCGACGACGGCTGCGGCATCGATAGAGAGGAATTGCCGCTCGCCCTGTCCAGGCACGCCACCAGCAAGATCGCCAGTCTGGAGGATCTGGAGCGGGTCTCCAGCATGGGATTCCGGGGCGAAGCTTTGCCCAGCATCAGTTCGGTGGCGCGCTTGACGCTGACCTCGCGGATACGCGGCGAGCGTTGCGCCTGGCGTGTCACCGCGGACGGGACGGAAACCGATTTCGACGTGCAGCCGGCGGCCCATCCCGAAGGCACGACGGTGGAGGTTCGCGATCTCTTCTACAACACGCCGGCGCGCCGGAAGTTTCTCCGGTCGGAAAAGACCGAGTTCTCCCATATCGAAACACTGATCAAGCGTATGGCGCTGAGCCGGTTTGAAGTGGGATTTTCCTTGAAGCACGACGAGCGGACGGTATTGAGCTTGCGGCCGGCGGAAACCCAGGCCGAAATCGAGCGGCGCCTGGCCTTGGTGCTCGGTGAGGCGTTTCTGGAAAACGCGCTGGCGGTGGAGTTTTCGGCGGCGGGTCTCAGGCTTTCCGGGTGGGTGGGGTTTCCGACGTTCTCCCGCAGCCAGGCCGACATGCAGTTCTTCTACGTCAACGGGCGTTTGGTCCGGGACAAGCTGGTGAGCTATGCCGTGAAGCAGGCCTATCAGGACGTGCTTTACCACGGGCGCCAGCCGGTGTACGTGCTGTATCTGGAGCTGGACCCGACGTTGGTCGACGTCAATGCTCATCCCGCCAAACTCGAAGTGCGTTTCCGCGATTCCCGGACGGTCCACGATTTTCTGTTTCGCGCGTTGCATCGGGCTTTGGCCGAGACCAAGCCGCGGGCTGTCGAGGCCGAGGCGGTGCCCCATCCGGAAGACAGGCCGGCGCGTGCAGTTTCGGCACCCGAGTTTTCTAAACCGCACCGCCAAGCTACGCTGCCGTTGCAAGTGGCCGAGGCGATTCAAAGTTATGCCGATCTTTATTCCGCTCCGGCTCCTAAGCCGGAAGCGCCGCAGGAACCGGAGCCAGATGAGCAAACGACTCCGCCACTCGGTTTTGCGGTGGCGCATCTTCATGGCGCTTTCATTCTGGCCGAGAGCCGCAACGGGCTGATCGTGGTGGACGCTCACGCCGCCCACGAACGCATCACCTATGAAAAGCTGAAGGAGCAGGTCTGCGCGGGATCGGTTCCGATGCAGCCCTTGCTGCTGCCTATCCGAATTCAGGTTACCGCAGCCGAGGCCGACTTGGCGGAGGAGGCGGGCGGTGTGTTCGGAAGCCTCGGCATCGAACTTCGCCGAAGCGGCCCGGATACGCTCATGTTGCGAGCGGTGCCGGCCTTGCTGGCGGATGCGGACGGCGAGCGCCTGGTGCGCGATGTGTTGGCCGATCTCAACCAGCATGGACGGAGCGTCCGGATCGAGCAGTCCATGAACGAGGTTCTGGCGACCATGGCCTGCCACGGATCGATCAGGGCCAACCGCAAGCTGACCGTGCCGGAAATGAACACGCTGCTCCGCGACATGGAAGCGACGGAGCGCAGCGGCCAGTGCAACCACGGGCGCCCGACTTGGGTCGAGCTAAGCCTCAAGGATCTGAACCGCTTGTTCATGCGCGGCCAGTGACTGAATTACCACCCGCTATCGCCCTGATGGGGCCGACCGCCTCGGGCAAAACGCGGCTGGCCATCGAATTGGCCAAGACGCTGGACGGAGAAGTGATCAGCGTCGATTCCGCACTGGTTTACCGGGGCATGGACATCGGCACCGCCAAGCCGAGCTTGGAGGAAAGGGCAGGCATTCCGCACCATCTGATCGACATTCTTGATCCAGCCGAATCCTATTCCACCGGGCGTTTTCGGGACGAGGCGCTCGTGGCGATGCAGGACATAACAAGCCGCGGCAAGCTGCCGATTCTCGCCGGCGGCACGATGCTGTACTTCAACGCCTTGTTTTACGGGCTTTCGAGTCTGCCCGCTGCCGATCCCGAGATTCGGCGGCAGATCGACGAGGAAGCGGCGAGGGTCGGCTGGGCGAAACTGCACGAGGAACTCGGTCGAATCGACCCGGAAGCTGCGCTTCGCATTCATCCCAACGATCCCCAGCGCATCCAGCGGGCCCTGGAGGTATACCACGCGACCGGGGTTCCGCTGTCCGTGCTGTGCGCCGAGACCCGATCGCCGCCTTTGCCGTTCGATCTGATCAAACTCATCGTCGCGCCGGCAAGCCGCGAGGCCCTGCATGAACGGATTCGCCAGCGCTTCTTGACCATGATCGAAGGCGGATTTATCGACGAAGTCCGCGCCTTGCACGAACGGGACGATCTCCACGCCGATCTGCCCTCCATTCGCGCCGTCGGCTATCGACAGGTCTGGGCTTATCTCGAGGGCGAATACGACCGCGGTACCATGATCGAGCGCGGTATTATCGCCACCCGCCAATTCGCCAAGCGGCAGTTCACCTGGCTGAGGCGTGAGAGGGATGCGCTACGGTATGCCAGCGAGGACGAGAGGTTGGTGGAGTCCGTATTGCGAGACGTGACGGCCCGCCTGAAGCGGTAGAGCGGGGAAGGACGAGCGTCGCATCCGTCTCGCGTACTGATCAGAACGCAGGTAAAGGGCGTGGAGTTTTTATGAGGAGGTCAATTGTCGTCCGCGATGGACATGGTGTCATGCCGGCCCGCATATTTCTCGAGGTTGCCTTCCTCGCCCAGCTTGATCATCAGTCTGACTTCGTTTTTCGAATCTGCGGCATGTAGGGCATCCTCGTACGTGATCTTTCCGGCCTTGTACAGATCGTACAAGGCTTGATCGAAGGTTTGCATACCCTGTTCCCGCGAATGTTTCATCAGTTCCTTCAGCTTATGTACCTCGCCTTTTCGGATGAGATCTGAAGCGAGCGGGGTGTTCAAGAGAATTTCCACCGCCGGATACCGTCCCTTGCCATCGGCCCTGCGAATGAGCTGTTGAGCGATGATGCCCCGAAGGTTGAGGGATAGATCCATGAATAGCTGCGGGTGCATCTCTTCAGGAAAAAAGTGAAGGATTCGGTCCAACGCCTGATTAGCGTTGTTGGCGTGCAGTGTGCTTAGGCAGAGATGGCCCGTCTCGGCGAAAGTGATGGCATGCTGCATCGTCTCGCGGGTCCGGATTTCTCCGATCAGAATAACGTCGGGTGCCTGCCGCAGCGTATTCTTGAGCGCCACCTCGTAGGATTCGGTATCGATCCCGACCTCGCGCTGGGTGACGATGCAGCCGGCATGCGGATGCACATATTCCAGCGGATCTTCGATCGTGATGATATGCCCGCTCGAATGCTCGTTCCGATGTTTGATGATGGCGGCCAGCGATGTGGATTTTCCCGTTCCGGTCGCACCGACGAACAGGATCAAGCCGCGTTTGGTCATCGATAATTCATTGAGGATCGGCGGCAGATTCAGATCATCGACTGTCGGAATGTTCGTTTCGATCCGCCGCAACACCATTCCGGCGGTGTCTCTTTGGATGAAGGCGCTGACGCGGAAGCGGCCTAGGCCGGGCGATGAAATCGCGAAATTGCACTCCTTGGTATTCTCGAATTCGTCGCGCTGGCGTTGGTTCATGACCCCGATAACGATCTGCCGCGCCTGCTCTTTGCTCAGCTTGGCATTCGATATCGGCTGAATGACGCCGTCGATCTTCATGCACGGTTCTTTATTGGTGGTGATGAAGAGGTCGGACGCTTTTTTCTGCGTCATCAGCATGAGCAAGGATTCGAAGTCCACGAGCTTGTTCTCCGGCTTTAGAATGCGGCTTTATTGACGGCTCTGACCCGAGCGGCGGCACGCGCCACGACGCCTTTTTCGACCAGTTCCTGCAAGTGCTGGTCGAGCGTTTGCATGCCGTCCTTGCGCCCGGTCTGGATGGCCGAGTACATCTGTGCGACCTTGTCTTCGCGGATGAGGTTGCGGATCGCCGGCGTGCCCACCATGATCTCCCAGGCCGCCGTGCGTCCGCCGCCGTTTTTCTTGAGCAGAGTCTGGGAGATCACGGCCTGCAGGGATTCGGACAGCATCGACCGAATAATGCCTTTTTCGGCGGCCGGGAAAACGTCGATGACGCGGTCTATGGTCTTGGCAGCCGAGTTGGTGTGCAGGGTACCGAAAACCAAGTGACCGGTTTCGGCGGCGGTCAATGCGAGGCGGATGGTTTCCAGGTCGCGCATTTCGCCGACCAGAATCACGTCGGGGTCTTCGCGCAGAGCCGAGCGCAAGGCTTCGTTGAAACCCAAAGTGTCCCGGTGAACTTCGCGTTGGTTGATCAACGATTTTTTGCTGGAGTGCACGAACTCGATGGGGTCTTCGATCGTCAGGATATGAGAGTACTGGTTTGAATTGATGTGGTCGATCATCGCGGCGAGGGTGGTCGATTTGCCCGATCCGGTGGGCCCGGTGACCACGATCAGGCCGCGAGGGTGCATGGTGACGTCCTGGAAAAATTTGGGGCAACCCAGTTCCTCCAGTGTCAAAACCTTGGACGGAATGGTTCGAAATACCGCCGCCGCGCCCCGGTCCTGGTTGAACGAGTTGACACGAAAGCGTGCGACGCCGGGGAGCTCGAACGAAAAGTCGGTCTCCAGAAACTCCTCGTAATCGCGCCGCTGCTTGTCGTTCATGATGTCGTAGATCAGCGCGTGCACCTCTTTGTGGTCGAGCGCCGGCACATTGATACGGCGTATGTCGCCGTCCACGCGGATCATCGGCGGAAGTCCGGCGGACAAATGCAGGTCGGATGCATTGTTCTTGACGGAGAAAGCGAGCAGTTCGGCGATATCCATGGATTCTCTTCTGTAATGGCTCTTGTGTAAGCGTTGGTCGGTAGATACCCTTACCCTCCGGTCAAGTATAGACAAACGTATCAGCAACATGAGGAGTCAAATACAACAGCGCCTGGACGCCGTACGCGAGCGAATTCGACTCGCGGAGACGGCAGCCGGTCGATGCCGGGGCTCGGTTCGGCTGATCGCCGTAAGCAAGACTCAGCCTGCGGAGGCGATTGCCGCCGCTTATTACTGCGGTCAGCGGGAGTTCGGGGAGAACTACGTTCAAGAGGCTCTGGCCAAGCAAGATAAGTTGGCGCATTACGATATCGGCTGGCATTTCATCGGACCCATTCAATCCAACAAAACCAGGTCGATCGCGGCTCGTTTTTCCTGGGTACATAGCGTCGACCGATTCAAGATCGCGGAGCGCCTGAGCGATCAGCGTCCCGAAGAGCTGCCGCCGCTCAACATCTGCATTCAAGTCAACGTCAGCGGAGAAGCGACGAAATCGGGCGTTGCCCCGGAGGAGCTCGACGGGTTGGTCGAAGCGATCGCGGAACTGCCTAGGCTTCGTGTCCGCGGGCTTATGGCCATTCCGGCCCCGACGGACACGATCGACCTTCAGCGCGCATCGTTCCGGAGCTTGCGGCAAGCCGCGGAACGCTTGGGCCACCTTGGGCTCGATACGCTGTCCATGGGGATGTCCGACGACCTCGAAGCGGCCGTCATGGAAGGTTCGACCATGGTACGTATCGGCACGGCGCTGTTCGGGCCGAGGTCAAGCCGTGACATGGCCGTGCTCGATGCCGGGAGCGTTTCGGACGGCTGAGGGACACTTGTCGGCTTATACGGCGAACGGGACGTTTTTGGGGCCGTGTCTCGGTTAGAATACGTCCGTTGGTTCGGAGATGATTTCAAATGAAAAAGCAAACTTTAGGGTTTATCGGCGCCGGAAATATGGCGAGCAGCCTGATCGGCGGTCTCATTTCGGATGGCTATCCGGCGGACAATATTTTCGTGTCGGACGTCGACACCGCGAAGCTGAAGGATTTGGCCAGCCGTTTCGGCGTCCATACGTTCGAAGATAACAAATCCTTGGTCGAGCGCTCCCAGACCGTGTTGCTGGCCGTTAAACCGCAGATTCTTGAACAGGTGGCTCGAGAAATTGCCGGCCCCGTGCGGCAACGCGGCCCCCTGATGATCAGCATCGCCGCGGGTGTTCGCGAGCCCGCCCTCGACCACTGGCTGGGCGGCGGCGCAAGCATCGTGCGCTGTATGCCCAATACTCCGGCGCTCGTGAAAACCGGGGCTACCGCATTGCACGCGAACGATCGAGCGAGCGCCGAACATAGAAGTGTGGCGGAAGCGATAGTCCGTGCCGTCGGCATCGCAGTGTGGGTAGAAAAGGAAGAGCTCCTGGATTTGGTGACGGCGCTTTCCGGAAGCGGACCCGCTTACTTTTTTCTGTTCATGGAGGCCATGGAGGATGCGGCGACCGAAATGGGAATGGACAAAGCTACGGCGCGGCTTCTTACCCAGCAGACGGCGCTTGGTGCGGCGCGCATCGCCATAGAATCCGAAGACGGTCCGGCGGAATTGAGAAGAAGGGTTACCTCGCCCGGCGGTACTACGGAAAAGGCAATAGAGGTATTCGAGCGCGGAAGCCTTCGTAGCCTTGTGCTTGACGCCATGAAGGCGGCAAATGCGCGGGCGGCAGAATTGTCCAAGCAACTGGGAGGTTGACGATGTCTCCGGATTTTCTGGTGAATCCCGCTGTTTTTCTGATCGATACGCTCTTCAGTCTTTATATATTCGCGATACTGCTGCGGTTCTTGTTTCAGTGGGTCGATGCGGATTACTACAATCCGATTTCCCAGTTCTTGATCAAGATCACGCACCCGCCGCTTCGCATGTTCCGCCGCTTTATTCCGTCCGTCGGCCGCGTCGACACGGCTTCGCTCGTCTTGATGCTGGGGCTGCAAATGCTGAGCGGCTATCTGATATTCGTGCTTCAGGATACGCGGATCACATTTGCGGCATTGAGTCTGTGGGCTGTCGTGCAGCTCTTGGATTTGCTGTTCAATGTCTATTTTTTCGCCATCATCATCCGTGCGGTCCTGAGTTGGGTCAGTCCAGGGAGCTATAACCCCGCGGTTTCCCTCCTTTACAGCCTTACCGAGCCGCTGCTTCGCTTCAGCCGTCGGCTTTTGCCGCCGATAGGGGGTATCGATCTCTCGCCGTTGATCCCCTTGATCGGCATACAACTCGCCAAAATGCTTGTGCTGCCCCCGCTGCAGCAACTCACGAATCTGCTGAACTGACTTGAGCGATTGGTATACCTGGGACGGCCAGGCACTGGTGCTGAACGTCCACGTACAACCTCGCGCCGGTAAGGACGAGATTGCGGGTTTGCATGGCGATCGGCTCAAGATCCGCATCAAAGCGCCGCCTGTCGACGGCAAAGCAAACCGTTATCTAATCGACTTCCTGGCAGACGTTTTCGGCGTCGCCAAACGCGATGTGGTTTTGCTGGCCGGTGAAACCGGCCGGGATAAGCGGTTCAAAATCTGCTCTCCAAAACGCTGGCCGGCATGGTGGGCAGAGCTCTCGAAAATGGACTGAATTTTGAATTGGTCTAAACTTCATCCCAACTGTCCCCAGAATTGCACTTTATTCCACTAGACGATCGGGTCGAGAGTCGGAGATGAGCATCATTCATTTAGAAGACAAGCTGCGAGGCTACGGCCAGTGGCGTGAGCAACTGAGCCAGGCGGTTGAGCGATATCGTTCCTGGCTTGATCAGCATGAATTGAACAGCGATGCCGTAAATGAAACTCTTCTGGGCATGCTCGACAGCTTGCGCACGGATCGTATTGTGCTTGCCTTCGCCGCCGAATTTTCGCGAGGCAAGACCGAGCTCATTAACGCTTTGTTTTTCTCGGATACCGGTGTTCGGCTTTTGCCATCATCTCCCGGAAGAACAACCATGTGTCCGACGGAGATCTTTTACGATCCCGAAGGTGGTGCCTATATCCGACTCTTGGCGATCGAGAGCCGTCTGAACCAGGCATCGCTCAGCGAATACAAGCGACACCCGCAGAGTTGGATGCAGATCGAATTGGATTGCACCTCGCCGGTGCAAATGCAGGAAGCATTTCAAGAGCTGACCGCAACCAAGCGTGTGCCGCTCGAAGAAGCGAAGCAGCTCGGTCTGTACAACGAAGATCTTCATCCGGGACAGGTGGTGGCGCCGGAGACCGTCGAGATTCCGTGCTGGCGTCACGCATTGATCAGTTTTCCGCATTACCTCTTAAAGGAAGGCCTTACCATTCTGGACACACCCGGTCTCAACGCACTCGGGGCGGAACCCGAGTTGACCTTGCACATGCTGCCCAGCGCTCAAGCGGTTATCTTCGTACTTGCAGCGGATACCGGGGTTACCAAGAGCGATCTGGATATGTGGTGCAACCATGTTCGGGGTTCCCGCCAGGGCCAGCAGAAAAGAAGCGGTCTGGCGGTGGTCATGAACAAGATCGATTCGATGTGGGGGGATTTGCACGGAGACGACGTCATCGAGAAATCGATTCGCGCCCAAATCGACTCAGTTGCCAGAACTTTGGAAGTCGACGCGAGCTCGATTTTTCCCTTGACCGCCAAACAGGCTTTGCTTGCCAAAGTGAAGGGCGACCAAGAACTCCTGGAAAAAAGCCGTCTCCATCTTTTTGAGAGTTTCTTGGCCGAAAAAGTGGTAAAGGAGAGGCAGAATCTGCTGATGACGTCGGTCACCGAGAGGATCGGCCATTTGGTTACCGAATCGACCGGTGTACTGCAGGCCCATATAGCGGATGCCGAGCGCCAGATCAACGATCTCCGCAATGTCGATGTCAATAATCGGGACAAGATCAAGCAGCTGATGACCGAGACCCGAGACCAGCAAAATGCTTATTTGGCCAGCGTAAACCAATTTCAGGCGAGCCGACGGGTGTTCGCGGTGCAGGCCAAGGCTTTGGTCGAGTCCCTGGCGCCGGAAAGCATCGATGAGATTATCAAGCGAACTCGGCGGCAGATGGCCGGAAGTCTGACGACGATCGGGATGAAATCGGTCATGGCGGGAGTGCTCGAGGAGTTGAACGGCGTGCTTGTCAAAGCCGTGTCGATCTCTGAGGAAAGTCGAAAACTGGTGAAAGGGATATACGGAAAATTCCAGGAGGAATATGGCTTTGCCGATCTCAAGGCGCCGTCGCTCTCGCTCAAGAAATATCAGGCCGAACTGGAGCGGGTATTCAAGGAAGGGGAGGCTTTCAGAGACAGTGCTTCGTCAACCTTGATGGAGCAGAGCATGGTTGTGGTAAAGCTTTATACAACGGTTGTCGCCCGCGCCCGAGAGCTTTTTCTGCACGCACACAAGGATGCGGTGGGTTGGTCCGGCATGGCCCTTACGCCGCTTATCCATCAAATTCGGGATCATAAACGCGTAATCGAAAGCAAGCTGGACGTATTGCGCAAGATCAACGAATCCAGTCACTCCTTGGATCAGGAGATCGCCGCGCTCACCCAGGCTTTGGAGCCGCTCCGTCGGCAATACGATGAACTCCTGGCCATACGGCAAGCGATGCAGCTGGATGACGTACAGCCAGAGGTCGAGGCGGAGGAGGAGCCGTTCCAACCCGCGGAAGCAGTGGCCGGCTAAAGATCGTCTGCTCGCCGGATAAAAATCAAATCCCATACGCCGTGTCCGAGCTCTTGTCCGCGGCGTTCGAATTTGGTCAACGCTCTGTGCGTCGGGCGAGGGGAAAACTTGCTCCCGCCTGCGGTGTTTTCAAGACGATCGCAATGTTCGAGCACGTCCAGCATGTGCTGAGCATAATCTTCCCAGTCCGTGGCGGCATGAAAATAGCCACCGTACTTGAGCTTCCGCGCTACGAGGCTGATAAATTCCGGGTTGACCAGTCGGCGCTTGTGGTGGCGCTTTTTGGGCCACGGATCCGGGAAAAACAAGTTCACGCCCGAAAGGCTTCCGTCAGCGATCTGATTTGTCAGGATGTCGACAGCGTCGGCGCAAAAAATACGCACATTATTTAGTTCGCGTTCTTTTAGGCGCGCCAGCAACTGCGCGACGCCAGGTCGGTGGACTTCTACGCCTATGAAGTTGGTCTGCGGCTGGTTGCCGGCGAGTTGTGCCAGAGTTTCGCCGTTACCGAAGCCGATTTCGACGACCAGAGGCGCGCCCCGGCCGAAAATCGCCTCGAAATCGGGGGGCGTATCGGCGACATTTAGTCCATAGATGGGCCAAAGAGCCTCCATGGCTCTCCGTTGCGCTACGGTGAATCGACCTTGGCGGAGAGTGAAGCTGCGGATGGAACGGTGGTGCGAATCACTGTCTTGGACCGAGTTGTTCGAGCCGGAATTAACGGACGCGTTTAGGCTGTCGTTCATGGGCAGGATGCCTGATTTCGAATTTGTTCGGAAGTGCGGAACCGAAAAGATGGAAGAACTCGACCGACTATTTTAGCGGAGCCGGCCTCGACTCGTGCTCCTGTTCCGCCGCATAAATAGGTGAGAATTATAAAATGGTATCCATGCTTGACGGACCAAAAAATACGATGGATTTTCCGGTATTAATCGAACTTTATCGGTCGACATTCGTAGGCGTCATTCAAGATCGCTTTCGCTACATGTTGGACGATTTGAATCTAGCGACGGCTGTTCAAAACATCGAAAGCTTCGATTCGACATTACAGGATCATCTTGCCGACGTGTGGACAACTCTTCACCTTGATCAAGAGGTCGTTTCGGAAAGTCTTAGCCAGGAATTGCTGGGTTCTTTTGCGCGTTTTTCGGATCAACAGGATGCCGGCAAGCAGAACTCTAGCGCGGACGCCGGTGACCGTGCATGGCAGACCGGCCAAATACCAGGCTATCGGCGGACATTTGCGGTGGACGAGCATCTGGCCCGTGGGGTTCGGGACGTCGAACTCCAACACGGTCAAAGTATTCGTCGTCTCGATGAAACTTATGCCGAGGTAGTCGGCCGAGCGCTTGATTCATTACCGGCCACACCCTGGAGCCCCGTCGCGATATTGGATGCGTTGTCAGCGGTTCTCGATCGGATCGAGGTTCCGATTCATCAAAAAGTGCGCCTAGTATTGTACGAAAAATTCATCAAAGACGTTCTGAGACACCTTGGCGAAGCATGCCTCGCATTTCGGCATGCTTTGAACGAACACAAAAGTAAAAGTGACGCGCGCGGCACGTCTGCCCGTGCGAAGGAGTTGAAGCCGCCGTTCGCCGGCAGAATTGTGCCCGAGGAAAAGGCGATTTGGGATGCGGTCGGTTACGGGGCTGGCCCGATAAGCCCAAGCCCAAAGAAGCGCGGCGAAACCGAATATGAGGAGGAAACGGCTACCGCGCCGGCGGAGTGCCGTGAGGGTGGGTCTCAAAAGCCATGGTTCCGCCGTTACGCTCACGTGCTTGCTTCTTTGCTCCTGACCATATTGCTTGCGACCGCGGCTTGGCAGCTGGGTACACGGTTTGCCGAGCATCGGCACGGACGTGTCGCGCAAGACGAAGCTCGCCGGCAGACCGAATCGGCGAGCTTGGATGAAAAAGCCCTGCTTCGGGAGAGTACGTCGACTAGCATCGGCGAAGGGATCACGCCGCCGGATGGTTCATCGCCCGAACTCACCAAGGAAGAATCCGTGCAGCCCCCGACCGGTTCCGACACGCGTGCGAAATACGAAATCCTACGCGCGATCGAGCTGACGGATTTTAGCTGGACTTTAGATCCAGCAGACAAAACGATGTTGTTCGATTTTTCTATCAAGAACGGCAGTGAACGGCGAATCAGCGGAATCGAAGTGGTTTGTCTTCAGTATTCCAAGGATCTGGAGCTTTTGGAGCCTCTAAAAGCCGTATTATCGGGAACGATCGAACCGAACACGACTCGAACCTTTTTGCAAATTCCTGCGGGACTTGCGAATGACAGCGTCGGTCGGGTCAGTTGTGTGATTCCGGACGTAAACCTGGAATAAGTGTTTGTGTCCGACAGCCAACTGAAAGCAGCCTCAGTTCTACTATTCGCATGCAGTCAACCGAACAGCTCATCTTGCAGTGGTAAAATGGTCCGGGATGGACGTTTGAGATGCAGCAATCGTTGATGGCCACGTCGCTTTTTGCGCGTCCGGTGCTAATTCCAACGTTCTGTCACGAAAGGCACATCTGTGGATAACGTGCGCCTGTGGATGAGAAGCCTTCAGTGAGCGGTAGCGGTGGCATAGCGCCACTGGGGCGGAAGCGTTTGAATTCCCCCGCCGGCGGCAGGCTGAATCGCTACGGTCGCTTGTAAGTATCCGAACGATTGCGAGCAGTCGTCGACCGTTTCCTGCTCGCAATCATCCGGGCTTGTTCGCATTGTTTCCAGTGAGCGGACGAGAAAGCTTCTCGTTTAAGGTGTCGTATTGCTTTCTGGCGATGGGGGCGGCGTGACGGGCACCACTTCCGTTTGGTTCGGTTTAGGCAGATCGGAATCTGGGGCCGGAGTCGGAGCGGTTAACTCCTTTGGCGGCATGCTGGGTTGTTGCTCGGATCGCTCGCATCCCATCAGCAACAAGGGTAGAGCCAAGAAAATAGGGTGTGCTGTCCTAAGTAGTTGCCGTACTTTCATAAGTGTCTCCCAAAATTATCGAGGGTAGAGAATTTAGGCTTGTCGACTTGGCCTAAGCGATAACCAGCAAAACCTATGCCAGATCTAATTGGGAGGGCATGGTCGACATCGATAGGAAATCCATAAATGCAAGGTACGGGTGCGAGACCCGAGTTACTGCGGCGTTGATCGAAAAGAACTGCCGCTGATCACCAGAGACTTTAGCTGTGGGGCCGGTGGTGGATGGAGGCGCCTCGTTTGTGGAAATGACGCCACTGCACGACGTCCGCTGTCGGGGGGGCGGTTTCAGCGCGAACCGCCAACCGGTGCTCAAGCCGCAGCCGAGGGAAATCCATCGGCAATGGGGGAAACCGGTCGTTCCATGCCGATTGCGTAGTCATACTTTTAGGAACCCCGGTTCCCAACGGCAGCGGAGAATTGGCAACAGGTATTCCCCTCGCGCGGGGGCGCAGGGCCGATTTTGTGCGCTCGACCAGTTCCGAGTAATGGTCAAATTTTGCCGGCCCGTCAACTTTCGAGCATAACTTCCAGTTCCAACTGGGCCAAGAGTCGGACGTAGTTCTGCGATGTTCGACACCTGGTACAGAGGAGGCTTTATGAGGCGGCTCCCCTCGTTTCCGGCGGCTTTTTTACAATCCCCCGGCCTTTTGAAGGCCTTTCGACGCGCCCGCTTTCATTGTTCCCACAGGCACCCGAGTTGAATCTTGTGTCCATCCACAATCGCTCTGTGACTGTAGTCGCAGAACGACGGTTTTCGTGAAGAATATTCGAAGTTCGCCATATTATTTCCAATAATCATAAAGTTGTTGCATTGGCCCTGGTCTTGCTTGGAGGTGTCGTTGTGGCTCCGACCATACTGCCTCTAACCATCAAAAGGAGTGTATCCATGGCTACAAAATCTACGTTGAGCCTTCTGGCCGCTGTTGTTTCGCTATCCTTCGGTACGGCCTACGCGTTCCGCGACGCGGGCGACCCCGCGGTGCCCGGCGCCACCACTCCCCAGCCCGAGGAACAGTCAACTGAGAGATCGCTAACCAAGAAAGACGCCCTGGCCAATGGGGTCCCGGAGGAGATATTCAACATGGCTGACACGAACAAGGATGACAAGCTCGATGCCGAGGAAATCACCGCGTATAACGAGAAAGTAAGCAAGAAGCGCTGAGCTTCGGGGCGATAAGACGGCCGGGGCACCTGGACCCCGGCCGTCTTGTTTCAATCAGATCCTCCACACTCGCGGAACCTCGCTTTGTGCCGAACCGGTCGGTAAAAGACCAAGGTCATAATCGGCTTAATTTCGATGTCCGTGTCACCAGGGGTAGTAATCGTAATTCAATACTAAGCCGCAACTCGACTGCATCGGTCGAATCGGTCTCACCGATACCGCGCCTTCTCCATGTAGCCATATTACTCGGGCTGCACTGCGCGTTCCGATACGAACAGCGCTCGGGTGAGTACCCGCGACCTTAATCCAAACGCCTTCCTCTGTCCTGATCGCGTTTCATGACCGCCAACGAGGTTGTTGCTTTGCTGAAAAGCTTAGCAATTTAGTCAAGAAAGATATTGCAAAGCGACAACGAGCCTTTAAAATGTGCATATAGATGCATAAATTACTTTACTTTCTAAGTAGTGAGAGGGAATGGCGATTATCGAAGTTTGTGCGATTTCCACCCATTCTTAGAGGTAGTTGAGCGAGGGGCAAATGACAGAACACGAATGGGATCGGGAACACGTGCAGGAAATTATCCGCTGTGATAAGGATAAACCTGGTGCATTGTTGCCGATTCTGCACGGCATTCAAGACGCATTAGGGTATGTGCCACCGGACAGCATCCCGCTGATCGCAGGGGAACTGAACCTTTCGCGCGCCGAAGTGCACGGCGTCATCAGCTTTTACCACTATTTCCGTAGCACGCCGCCGGGCAAGCGCACCATCTATCTGTGCCGGGCCGAATCCTGCCAAGCGATGGGTTCCGAGGCACTGGAAACTCATGCCAAGCAGCGGCTGAATATCGATTACCACGAAACGACCGGCGACGGGGCTTTCAGCCTGGAGCCCGTATATTGTCTCGGCAACTGCGCGTGTTCGCCATCGATCATGATCGATAAAGACGTATACGGACGCGTGACGTCCGAGACGTTCGACGAGATTATTGAAAATATGCAGGTTGATGCGCAATGACGACCGTTTACGTTTCTCGAGACTCCAGCGCGCTTTCCCTCGGCGCCGAGCAGGTCGCCGCCGCCATTCGGGCCGAAGCGGCCAAACGAAATATCGCTATCGATTTGGTTCGTAACGGCTCCCGTGGCATGTATTGGCTGGAGCCCCTGGTAGAAGTGGCTACCGAGGAAGGCCGGATAGCCTATGGGCCCGTGCGTATCGGCGACGTGCCTTCCTTATTCGAGGCGGGTTTTCTTCAGGGCGGTTCGCATTCCCTTTGCCTTGGGCCGACCGATGCCATTCCTTATTTCAAGAATCAGGAAAGGCTGACCTTTGCCCGCGTCGGGATCACCGATCCGGTCAGCCTGGACGACTATCTGGGTCATCAGGGCTTTCGCGGCCTACGCCGCGCTTTGGACATGGAGCCCTCTGCCATCGTTGACGAGGTCACCACCTCGGGGCTACGCGGACGCGGCGGTGCGGCTTTTCCGACCGGCATCAAATGGCGCACGGTGTTGAATACGGCATCGGACATAAAATACATCGTCTGCAACGCCGACGAGGGCGACTCGGGCACTTTCTCCGACCGCATGATCATGGAAGGGGACCCGTTAGTTCTGATCGAGGGCATGACCATCGCCGGGCTCGCGGTGGGTGCAACCCAGGGTTACATTTATCTGCGCGTCGAATATCCCCATGCCCATCGTGCGCTGAACGAGGCCATCGACACTGCGTATCGGTCCGGTTACCTCGGAAAAGACATTCTGGGCAGCGGCAAGAGCTTCGATCTGGAAGTTCGTTTGGGCGCCGGAGCATATGTGTGCGGCGAGGAAACCTCGCTTCTCGAGAGCCTCGAAGGCAAGCGGGGACTGGTCCGCTTCAAGCCGCCGCTGCCGGCCATCGAAGGGCTGTTCGGACGGCCGACCGTCATCAACAACGTCATTTCGCTGGCTTCGGTGCCGATCATTCTCGACAAGGGCGGCGAATACTACCGTGATTTCGGCATGGGCCGCTCGCGCGGCACGCTGCCGATTCAATTGGCGGGCAACATCAAGCATCCGGGGTTGATCGAGAAGGCTTTCGGTATCACCTTACGGGAAATCCTTTACGACTATGGCGGCGGTTCCGCCACCGGAAGGCCGATTCGCGCGGTACAGGTCGGCGGGCCTTTGGGCGCGTACCTGCCGGAATCCCAGTTCGATACGCCGCTGGACTACGAAGCGTTTTCCGCCATTTGGGCGGTGCTCGGCCACGGCGGCGTGGTGGCCTTCGACGACACCGTCGACATGGCCAAGATGGCCCGCTACGGCATGGAATTCTGCGCCATCGAGTCCTGCGGCAAGTGTACGCCCTGCCGAATCGGGTCGACTCGCGGCATAGAAGTAATCGACAAGATCATTGAAGGCGTAGACCGGGAGAAAAACCTAGCGCTCCTCCGGGATCTTTCCGATACCCTCCTCAATGGATCGCTTTGTGCGTTGGGCGGCATGACGCCGTACCCGGTGTTGAGCGCTCTCAACCATTTTCCCGAGGATTTCGGCATTTCCACGGCAGACAAAGCTGCTTAGAAATAGGGTGCGTCGCCCGCCCCGAATGCTTTGCGGTGCGCATTGCGCATCTTACGACTCAGGAGTCATCCCATGGCACTACGTGATAACGACTTCGGCACCCCCCCAAGCCAATCCGACAAGCTGGTCACCTTGGAAATTGACGGCTTCAGCGTGACCGTGCCCGAGGGCACATCGGTTCTCAGAGCGGCGGCCAGCATCGGCATCCAGATCCCGAAACTGTGCGCCACGGATAGCCTGGAACCTTTCGGTTCCTGCCGCTTATGCCTGGTGCAAATCGAGGGCGGACGAGGACTGCCCGCGTCCTGCACCACGCCGGTGGCGGAAGGCATGAAGGTCTGCACCCAGAACGAGCGATTGGCCAAAGTCCGCCGCGGGGTGATGGAGCTGTACATTTCGGACCATCCGCTGGATTGCCTCACCTGCTCCGCCAATGGCAATTGCGAATTGCAGGATATGGCCGGCGCGGTGGGCCTCAGGGAAGTGCGTTATGGCTACGAGGGCGAGAACCATCTGAAGGCCGAAAAGGACACCAGCAACCCCTATTTTGCCTTCGATCCGGCCAAGTGCATCGTCTGCTCCCGTTGCGTGCGTGCCTGCGAAGAAGTGCAGGGTACCTTCGCCTTGACCCTGGACGGCCGGGGCTTCGACTCCAAGGTTTCGCCCGGGCAGAACCAGGCCTTCATGGAGTCCGAATGCGTTTCTTGCGGGGCCTGTGTACAGGCGTGTCCGACTGCGACGCTGATGGAAAAGTCCGTAATCGAGAAGGGCCAGCCGGAACACAGCATTGTCACCACCTGCGCCTATTGCGGCGTGGGTTGCTCGTTCAAGGCGGAAATGAAGGGAGCCAAGGTGGTGCGCATGGTGCCCAACCAGGATGGTCACGCCAATCACGGCCATTCCTGCGTCAAGGGACGTTTCGCCTTCGGCTATGCGACCCACAAGGATCGCATTACGACGCCCATGATTCGGAAAAGCATCAACGATCCATGGCAGGTCGTATCCTGGGAAGAAGCGATAAACTATGCCGCATCCGAGTTCAAGCGTATTCAGGCCCAGTACGGTCGCTATTCCGTGGGCGCCTTGACTTCCAGCCGTTGCACCAATGAGGAGACCTACCTGGTGCAGAAGCTGGTGCGCGCGGCTTTCGGCAACAATAACGTCGACACCTGCGCCCGGGTCTGCCACTCGCCCACCGGCTATGGCCTCAAGCAGACCTTGGGCGAGTCGGCCGGGACCCAGACTTTCGATTCGGTCATGAAGGCCGACGTCATCATGGTGATAGGCGCCAATCCCACCGATGGCCATCCGGTGTTCGGCTCGATGATGAAGCGCCGTATCCGCGAAGGCGCCAAGCTGATCGTGGCGGACCCGCGCGACATCGATCTGGTGAGATCCGCGCACGTGAAGGCCGATTACCATCTGAAACTGCGCCCCGGTACCAATGTGGCGCTGATCAACGCCTTGGCCCACGTGATTGTTACTGAAGGCCTTTCAAACGACGCTTTCGCACTGGAGCGCTGCGAAACGGCCTCTTACGAGAAGTGGAAGTCCTTCGTCAGCGAAGAGCGCAACTCGCCTGAAGCGAGCGAATCGGTGACCGGCGTTCCGGCAGCGACGGTGCGCGCCGCGGCGAGGCTCTACGCCACCGGCGGCAATGCCGCGATTTACTACGGCCTCGGCGTTACCGAACACAGCCAGGGTTCCACCACAGTGATTGGTATTGCCAATTTGGCTATGGCGACCGGCAATATCGGACGGGAAGGCGTGGGCGTGAACCCCTTGCGCGGCCAGAACAACGTGCAGGGCTCCTGCGACATGGGTTCGTTCCCGCACGAATTCCCCGGCTATCGCCACGTCTCCGATTTCGAAACCCGCGCCCAGTTCGAATCGGCGTGGGGCGTAACCCTGGAATCCGAGCCGGGCTTGCGCATCCCCAATATGTTCGGCGCCGCGCTGGACGGAAGCTTCAAGGGGCTGTATTGCGAGGGTGAAGATATCGCGCAGTCCGATCCGGATACCCAGCATGTCCATGCCGCCCTCCGGGCCATGGAATGCGTGGTGGTGCAGGATTTGTTCTTGAATGAAACTGCGAAGTTCGCCCACGTGTTTCTGCCGGGCGCGTCGTTCCTGGAAAAGAACGGCACTTTCACCAATGCCGAACGCCGTATTTCCCCAGTCAGGAAAGTCATGCCGCCTTTGGCCGGCTACGAGGACTGGGAAGTAACCCAGTTGCTGTCGAATGCCTTGGGTTACCCCATGAACTATTCGCACCCGTCCGAGATTATGGACGAGATAGCGCGGCTGGTGCCGACTTTCACGGGCGTCAGCTTCGCCAAGCTCGACGAGCTGGGCAGCGTGCAATGGCCGTGCAACGAGAAAGCGCCGATCGGTACGCCGACCATGCACATCGACCAGTTCGTGCGCGGCAAAGGACGCTTCATGCTGACGGAATACGTGCCGACCCAGGAACGGACCAGCAGCCGTTATCCGCTGATCCTTACTACCGGCCGCATCCTGTCCCAATATAACGTGGGTGCGCAGACCCGCCGCACCATGAATTCGGTCTGGCATTCGGAGGATCGTCTGGAAATCCATCCGCACGATGCGGAACAACGCGGTATCAAGGACGGCGACTGGGTGGGCATCAAGAGCCGTTCGGGCGAAACCGTACTGAGGGCCACCCTCACCGAACGGGTGCAGCCGGGCGTGGTGTATACCACTTTCCACTTTCCGGAATCGGGCGCCAATGTCATTACTACAGACAATTCCGACTGGGCGACCAATTGTCCTGAATACAAGGTGACGGCGGTGCAAGTCACCAAAGTTTCCGGCCCCTCGGAATGGCAGCGCCGGTACCAGGAGTTCTCGGAGGAACAGTTGGCGTTGCTCGAGCAACGTACATCGGCCACCGGTTGAGACTGCGAGATGGCCGTTCTCGCCTCCGAATTGGGGTGGCCCAGTTATCGAGTCAGTCCGGTTGAGCGCTGGCATGGCGATAAACATGCCAATCAGGACGACTGTATCGCCGAGGAAGCTCCGATTGCCTTGATGTATAACGGCGAATCGCATGCCGTCATGCTGGCGACGCCTTTGGATCTGGAGGATTTCGCTCTGGGGTTCAGCCTTACTGAGGCTATCGTCGCGTCGCCGGGCGAGGTGGAGTCGATAAAGGTTTACCAGCGTTCCGAGGGAATCGAGGTGCGCCTACGCATTCCGGAGGCGCGTTGCGCGGGTGCCGCGGAGAAAGGGCGCAATCTCGCCGGACGGACCGGCTGCGGGCTTTGCGGTGCGCGCACGCTCCAACAGGCCATGCGCCGGCCGGGTCCGGTAGGGCAGGGTGTGCAAGTGTCGGCGCCGGAATTGATTCGGGTGCTCGCCGAACTCTCGGAGCATCAAAGGTTAAACCGTATCACTGGGGCGGTACACGCGGCGGCTTGGGCCGTGCCGGGACAAGGCATACAGTGGGTTCGCGAGGATATCGGCCGGCATAATGCGCTGGACAAGCTTATCGGCGCGCTGGCGCGGCAAGGTGTCGATTTCGGCAGCGGCTTCGTGGTGGTTACCAGCCGGGCCAGTTATGAGATGGTCCAGAAATGCGCGTCCGTCGGCATCGGTTTTCTGGCCGCGATCTCAGCGCCTACCGGACTCGCGGTGCGCTTGGCCGAAGATGCGGGGGTCACGCTGGTCGGATTTGCCCGTGGCGACAAGCATGTGGTTTACGCAAATCCGCAACGCCTGCTGCACAGCAAGGCCTGAGCGCTTAACGCCGCCAAGCCTTCAACCTCTCAAACAAGAAGATCATGAATATCGAAAATCTGGTAAAAATGGCCAATGACATCGGCAATTTTTTTAATGCCGAGCCGGACCGATCCGTTGCGATACATGGCATCGCCGATCACATCCGGAGATTCTGGGACCCTAGAATGCGTAAGGCCATCATCGCTCACCATCGGGAAGGCGGGATCGGTCTGAGTGAATTGCCGCGAGCAGCTGTCGCCGAACTGGCGGATGAAACCGTATCGCTGAAGGAATCCGGCGACGGCTGAAGCTAGCCGATTGTTAATCAGGCCTGTAAATGCTTTTCTGGCATTTCGGGCCGCCGTCCAAGCGGGTTTACACGCTTAGAGCGTTTTTCATCCCGGTGTACGGATTCGTGTGGGGCGGGAAGAACGTAGGTCGGCAATCCCTTCCCAATCGCAAACGGTCGCTTTAGTCGCGACCCTTCCAATCGCAAACGGACCTTTAGTCGGTCCCTTCCAATCGCAAACGGCATCTCTGGGAGCGCCAGAGCTGCCCTTCCAATCGCAAACGGTCGCTTTAGTCGCGACCCTTCCGACAAAGCCCTTCGCCGAGCCGATACGTCGGCAAGGGCTTGCCGACCTACATATGGGGCTCCCTTACACCGAATCAGAAAATGCTATAGGCCTAGCTCGCGCGGCTTGTCGCCGCGCTAAGAAGCCCTGCCCCGGATAAACCCGGCCTATATTCTTAGACCGAGTCAATAAAAAGCGCCGGCTATTTGCTCAATGCTCGGCAGTCAGAGAATAAGGCTCCGGAGAAAGCTCAGAAGTACGGGCGAAGAGGAGGTCGGCCAGGAGGCGGGCAGAAGCCGGTGCCATGGCGAATCCGTTGCGGAAATGGCCGCAATTGAAATGTAAATTCTGAATCTCAGGATGCCTGCCTATATACGGGATACCCCTAGGCGAGCCGGGGCGCAGTCCCGCCCAGTGTTTTTCAATCGAGCAAGCGCGGAGTGCCGGGAGCACGGTATAGGCAAACTCGGCAAGCTCGTCCCGTGCGGACTCTGTGGTGCTCTTGTCGAAGCCGGAGTGCTCCAAGGTACTGCCCGCTAAGATCTTTCCGTCTTTTCGAGGAATCAAGTAGTGATCTCGGCTCAGGACCATATGTCTGAGCAACTCCGGCTCAGCCGAAAAGACGATCATCTGTCCTTTCACTGGTTCCACGTCGAGGTGCGGCACGGAAAAAAAGCGATCACTCATCGTTCCCGACCAAGCTCCGGCAGTAATGACGTATTGGTCGGCGGAGTAAGTTTCGTTCCCGGCGTTAATATGCGTGATCTTGCTGCCGTCCACGGCAATCTCGGTGACCGTCCGGTGTTCCGAAATTTGCACGCCGTCTGCCAATAGCTCCGACTGCAATGCTCGGAGCAATCTCGGATTTCTGACCTGAGCGATGTCGGGCAGGAATATGGGGGAACTCGGCATAAATTGCACGGCAGGCTCCAGTTCACGGAAGCGCGCGAGATCCGGCCGTTCGTAGGCAATCCCGTAGCTTTCACACCAAGTTTCCGCGAGATGCACGTTCTCGCAGTCGGCAATCAGTAATCCGCTCTTTCGCCATTCCGGATCGATCCCGGTGCGGCGATGTAGAGTTTCGGCAAGCTTGGGATATTCAGCATGACTTGGAAGCCAGAGTTGGAGGATCGGCTCCACGGCTCGCCAGGGATAGAGCGGACTGAGAATTCCGCCGCCCGCCCACGAAGACTCCCGACCAATCATCTGCCTTTCCAGGATGAGAACGCGAGCGCCAGATCTTATGAGTTCGCGCGCCGTCATCAGTCCGATAACGCCACCGCCGATGATGATGATATCCGTCATACCAATTTGCCAAGCTGGTCGAGAGTTATTCGTAAAACGTGTTGTGCGCATTGCGATGCGCTTTTCTGGGTGTATTTCGGTGGAGACATTTATGCGAAGCTTGCTATATTTCGACTCACCGACATCCCTGCGCCACGACGGACACAATGCCGAGCATGGCCGTGGGATATGAAATCGACTAGAGGAACATCAATGCCTTGGAAAAAAAGTTTATCCGCCGCGTCTATTTTACTGTCTTTCTTGCCCGGCGTTTCTTCCGGACTGGTAGTAGATATTCAGGGTACCCGGCTTGCACCGCAAGCGCCCGGCGAAACCTGCGTCGATATTACCGGTGATTATCGAGGTGTGCGAATCGAGGCCGATAATCCGGGCCAAACTCCGAGAATTTGCTACAACGGCTCGCGGAACAACTCGGTCAGCATTGCGAATGCCACCTTTGTTGCCAAACCGCCGGTGAAACAGGAGGTGGTGATCAAATTCGAGCATGAATTTCCGCCTGGCATCAATGGAAAGATCATGGCGCGCGCCAAGTTACAGGGCTTTTTTGCCACCGGCAGCGGCGTCGGCGTTCCGACTGGCGATAAGTTGAAGCTCGAAACTTTCTTCTCGCAAGGCGGTTCGGATGACGCTATAGCAACACCTTTGGATTTTACCGTAGGCGATCAGTTGGATTCGGCATTGCTGGAATATTCGGTCAAGAAGCAATACTTGGCTGCCGGACCTCGCTCGTTGAAAGGGGTTTTGAAAATCGAATTTACCGGAGCGGAACACAAGTTGGCTTTGCCTGAAAGATGCCTGATTTCGCTCGATACCGGCTCCACTTTTGAAGATAAGCTGGATACTTTGGAAACCTTGGAAGATGACGAAGCCCCGGTATCTCCGGAAGCAGGCGAATCAGGAGCGGAAACCTTGCCGACAGATCCAGGCGAGTTGGAGAATGGGCTGCCTCCTTTGCCCGAACTACAGTCTGATTCCGATCCCACGAATACGACGCCGATCGATATCAAAGCGACCGACAAACAGGAGTTGCCTTCGCCGACCGAACTGTTGCCAAAAGTCCGATAGTCCAAAAACGGCAACTGTGTGGTTAGGAAATACCGGAAAAGCTGTGCGAGTTTGGACAGCCCGGCGGCTATCCGCTGAACCGTTTGGGTGACGCCGCGCACTCGGGTACGTTCCAACCGCCGTTTCTAGGACCTAGGACAACGGTCTGTCCGCCTCTTTTTCCTACGCGCCTTATTCCAAATTGCTTTCAATAAGGAATTAATTTTTGTAGGGTGGGTTAGGCCGCGAGGACGTAACCCACCAAGCGGCCTCGAATCGGTGGGTTACGCTTCGCTAACCCACCCTACAATTAATGTTCACTCGAATGCCGAATGGAATTAGAGGGTCGATCGCGGCAGTGATTCTTTTCACTGCCGCGATCGAGTTCCGTGGATTTCTCGAAACTCGTCTTGCCTTACATCGGCCTGATTTCAGGCAATTGCGGCGGTGGCGGCTCCACGGGCGCCGTCGGAGGGCTAGGCGGTACTTGGGGCCCTATTTCCCTTAGCCGCTCCTGGAGTCTTTCCATTCCCCTCTCCAAAGACGCATCCATAATGACGACGTTTCCCATCGATAAAATGATCCGTTGCAGTTCCGGGATTCTCGTGGTGCCGGTCGAGACGATGTAAACGGGCTGTACATACAAGACCGATCGACCCACCGGCAGGACGATGATGCGGCCGCGCAATACATGCGAGCCCTTTTGGTCCCAAAGGGCAAACTGTCTCGCGATCTCCGGGTCCTGGTCGATCAGAGCGCTGACTTGAGACGGGCCTTCGACCTGGACCTCGCGGCTGAATCTGTAGAGGACGATCTCCTTGAAAAAGTCGGTACGTCCCCCCCTGGCGGCCGGCGTGCCCGCGACTGCCAGCACGCTGAGGTTGCTCCGTCCTATGGGGGTCATCGGGTTGATCAGAACGAAGTTTTCTGGCTCACGAAGTCCCTCCAACAGGTAAGTTGTGAAGTAAAAGGGCTTCAGGATGGAATCGTTGACCAGAGGAAAATCCCAGGTCTCCGCCTGCTGGAAGAACAAAGCCGGGTCGGTTTGATGATAGCGGGCGTAGATGCTCATCTGAGTGGTGAACATATCCTTGGGATAGCGAAGTTGCTCTCGGAGCATCGGCGGCATGGCGCTCATATCCTTGAAGACACCCGGATAAGCTTTTCTGTAGCCCTGGATGATGGGATCGTTGGGGTTCGCGACGTAGTAGTCGACGTTACCGTCGAAAGCGTCGATGACGATTTTGACCGAGTTGCGGATGTAATTGAATTGCTTATCCTCGCTGTCCCGATTGAAACGGGTGACCGAGGTTTTTGAGACCGGGTACAGGCCGGAAGTCGTGTAGGCGTCTACGATCCAGTAGATACGCTTTGGCGTGACGACGGCGTAGGGGTCGTTGTCCAAGGACAAATAGGGCGTGAGGCTCTTGATCCGATCGATGATGTTGCGCCGGAACAGCGCCCGGCTGTCACCGCGGATGTTGACCGAAAAGAACAGTTTCTCGTCTCTGAAATAAATTGAGAAAAGCAGTCTCCTGAAAAACGAGGAAATCGGCACCCCGCCGCTGCCGGTATAGTTGTAGCTGGATTCCTCGTCGAAGCTGGAAATGCCTACCACGCTGAGCCGATTCGGTACGATCGCGTAGGTTAAGTTCTCTTCGCCGAAATAGATGTCGGGCTTCTCGACCGTGAAGCCGACTCCTGACTGAAGGGTCAAGTCGCGGAGAAACCACTTCATCGGCGTTTCGCCATCCTGAGCGGCGGGCGTAATGACCGCACCGTAGCCATGGGTATAACGGAGGTGGGTGTTTTCCCAATTCTGAGCCTCGGACGGCAGCTTGGTGATGTTGACTTCGCGCGAGGAAAGATTCACCTGCTCGAGCCGGCCGTTGATTACATAGCGTGCAATGTCCACGCCTGGAAAGCGATAGTAGGGCCGAATACCCTGCATCTGCTGATACACGTCGTCAAGGTATTCGGGATCCCAGACCGGAATGTTGTACAGGTGTTCGCGGAAGGCCTGATCGAGAATATCTCGGTTAGGGAGACCCGGCATGACATCGATGATCTTGATGTCGTTCAGCTCATAAGCGGCAAGGGTCGCATTGATATTGTTCCGCATGAACTCTTGCTCGACCTTGACGGGATTCGGTTTTACCACAAACCGATCGATCAAGCCGGGGATGAAGTCGATCTTACGGGCACCCAAAGCGACTGAGAAAATGAGGACCAAACTGACCAGTGCAGTCAATCCGTTGCCTCGGTGTACATAGATCAAACTGGCGGCCACCGCCCCAAGCAGGGTCAAAATAGCGAGCCAAATCAAAGGCAAGTGATAGCGAAGTTCGATGAACCCCGGACCGAAGAATTGGGGCTCGTGGACGTCCGTATATAGCAGTCCGAAGCGGTAGAGAATGAAACCCCATGCCACGATCAGCGCGGTGATGATGACCAGGCCGCTGAGGTGAATTCTCGCGCCGATAGGCCACTCCTTTTTTTCGCCCGGAAGTAACCGATGCTCCAGCCAATAAAGGAGTGCGATCGCCAGCGTCGCGATGACCGATGCGATGAGCAATTCCCTTTGAATCAGCGTAAAGATCGGGTAGGAGAACATGTAAAAGCTGACATCGTTCCCGAATACCGGATCGGTGACTCCGGCGCTGGGAGCAAACAAGAACAGCAATGCGGCATTCCATTGTTTGTAGAACGGAATCGCGATGAGAATGGCCAAAATTAAGGACAATGGCGTGTAAACCCGCAAAGAGCCGGTTTGAAAGAGTTTCAACAATCGCCGGTAGCGGGTTCCTTCGGTATGGCCCAATCTGGCAAAGGCGGTTTCGTCTATGCCGAGATAACGGGACGCAGCCCAGAAATTCAGGAAGAAGATGAAGAAGAAAAACAGAGTGACGCTACCCGACAAAATGTAGCGATAAAGAAGTTTAAGCCAAAAATATCCGCCATAGTCGAGCTCGTCGTGCCACCAATAATCCACTATGAAATTCGTCAAAGCGATGCCGGATGCCAAAAGCACGACAGCCAAGCCAATGATGGCGGCGGCAATCAACATCAGCAGTCGTTTCCAATTTTGCATAGGGTCCTCTCGAGTAATTCTGATTCTTGCTGTCGGACTGGTTGGGATAGCGGGGCGGAGCCGCAGTTTCAAAAAGCGGCATCGGGAAGCCGGACTAGAGTTGCATTTGTAGCGGCCAGACTACGCCGTAAGATAATACCTAGACTCTAGTGAGACAAGTAGATGCTTAATTAGTGACAAGGCCGTTCGAAAGGGGCGGGAATCTCGGTCCGCCCCGGAACGAATGGTGCCGAAAAAAGCGACGTTCGCCACTTTTCAACAGGTAATAAGCCGTTGAGTAATCTGGAAAACGAGAAATATTCCCTGTCCGTGTCGCAAAAGCTTCATAGACAGGCTTCTACGGCTTCCTCAAAAGAAAAAAGACCGAATCCGATGAATCAATACGGATAAGTGCGAGTCGGATAGGTCTGCTGCGGATCGCTGTTAGGATATTGCGGATAATTGCCTTGCTGAGGGTATCCTGTCGGCTGTTGGGGGTAAGTTCCCGGTTGAGGGTAGCCGCCCGGTTGTTGGGGATAAGGGTAAGTGCTCGGTTGAGGATAGCTGCCGGGCTGCTGCGGATAAGCGTTCGGCTGAGGATAGCCGTTTTGCGGATAAGTTCCGGTTGGTGCGGGGTAGTAACCTGGGTTCTGCGGCGCTACGGGTTGCTGTGCGGCAGCTTGATTGGGGCGAATCAACAGCTCCACCCGACGGTTGCGTGCTTTACCTTCTTCCGTGCTATTGCTGGCGATAGGCTGACTTTCGCCCATTCCGACCGTGTGCAGGCGACCGCCGGCAACGGCCTGTGCCATCAAGAACTCGGAGACGGCGCCGGCTCTCCGGCGAGACAGGTCCATATTGTACGCGTCGTTGCCGTCCGAATCGGTATGTCCGACCACGGTGAGCAATGTTTCCGGAAATTGATTCAAAGTCGACGCGACTTGGGTCAACGCACTTGCCGCTTGCGGTGAGATTTGGTCGGAGTTGTAGGCAAAAGTGACATTGTTCGGCATGTTCAGAACCAGATCATTGCCGCTCCGCTGCACTTCGATGCCGGTACCTGCCAACTGATCGCGCAGTTGCGTCTCCTGGCGATCCATGTAAGCACCCACTCCGGCGCCCAGCAATCCGCCTACGCCGGCGCCAATGAGCGCGCCTTTCCCCTTGTCCTTGGCGATGATTGCGCCTAGCCCTGCGCCGCTGGCCGCCCCTATCAATGCCCCCGTGCCGGTCTTGCCGAATTGCGGTGAACCCCCGTAAGGACCACTCGCGCAGCCCGTCAATAACATGGCGACTACGCTGGCGGTAATAGTGTTCTTAAACATTATTGTCTCCTCGAATGGACGTGCTTGCTTTGTAACGAGTGAGCGGCGTGTTCGCCGTATCACCCAAACGGATACAGTGTAACGTAGGTTTTGTTTGATGCGGGTTTCTTCAGTTGCCGGAGAGGCGGAGGAGTTTAAACCTAGAAACGGCACTCGGACGCGTCCAACTGCCGTTTCTAGGTTAGAGATCTGAATTCATCTCGACTGGATCGTACCGAGGTAAGAGCGTGTGAAGGGGAAGGTTCGGAACCGACCGATCGAAGAGAGACAAGGTGTTCCGGGACTGACAGCGTTCGTTGGAAACACCGCCATCCCGGCCCTTTCGACGGGGCTGCGGAGATGCCTCCCCCGGTCAGGGGGAGGAATTCACCGTCGCGACATCGACTGGAATGGCGCTCCCGTCAAACGGTGCTTTCTAAGACAAGTCACTGCATTTCGACCAGCTCGCCAGCCGGGATGGCACCATCCGAGCGGCCTTTTAGATAGGCGTAAAGGCCGTCCATGTTATCGACGACCGCCTTATTGCCTTTGTAGGCAGGCATATTCTTCCGGCCTTCCAAAACGACTTGCTGGAATTGTTCCTTCGAGAGATTCTTCATGCTGTTGAGCAGATTGGGAAAAGCGGGGCCGCCCTCGCCGGTGGGGCCATGGCAGGTTTCGCAGCGTTGCCGTTTGTAGATTTTCCAGCCTTCGAAGGTCGCTTTATCGACCTTGTTGCCTTCGACTTTGTATGGTCCCTCGGCGCGTGCCGTATGCGCGCCAGCGATAAGCAGACAACAGGCGATAATGCCCCATGCCGATTTAACGGCTGTTGCGGAACAAGATCTCATAATCAAACTCCTCCTAAGTTCGTGTTTGAATAGCCGGGCACTCGACAAGACACCGTCCGTGCCTGGCTGGAAGACGAGAACCGAAGGCGCAATGGCATCGCGGCCGTCTTGGTTCACAAACCGGATAATTGCACACAATAGGCGACGAATAAAACGGGCTGAGAGGTCGCGGCGAGCTATTTATATGAGGGAGCTTTTGGTTGGAGTCGTTGAGCCCCGCTCGACGCGGACCACGCCGACTTAGGCATCTTCTCGGAGGCGGCGCATCAGCCATCCGCGAAAAAGCGCCGAGTCCGTCATGGTGGGCAGGCCCCTTGCCTCGAGGAATTGCTCTAACTCGGCAGCGGAGGCGGGTTCTCGTTCGTGTTCGTACCAAAAAAGATCCAGGAGAAACTCCCGCCCGAATCTTTCCTGAAGGCGTGATTTGTCTTTCCTCCGTTCCGCGAGTCGCTTCGTTCGGAGTGCTTGAAGATCGATTAGATTGGAAGTCTCGTCGGCCATGGCCGAATCCCCCCGGTTGGACTGGGTTTGAATTAATCTTGCCTTGGAATTTCAAAGACCGCGGCAAATGAGCGCGTTTCACGAATGACGAACCCTTGCAGGACCGCGGCGCGCTTGAAAATGGGAATTATCGCAAACTGCGGACTCGAAAACTCGGCCCGTCATGTGAAATCAAGGGCGATGACGAGAAACGCAGTGAATATCGAAAGGAACTTATAAGCTTGCCACATCTCGTTTCACGGATCGTATTCCACGTGGATATGATGTTTTTCGCCGATCACTTGAAACCCGTCGCCCAGACTCCTCCGCAATTCGCGAGTGACCTTCTTGCGGGTAGAGGGAACGAAATATCTGGAACGGAGATCGACAGCCAAGCCCGCATAATGCAGGCTCCCCTTTTTGTGCCGGCCGTCCAAGCCCGACGTAACGACCAGGGTTTTTCCGTGCCGCGTCCAAACCCGGCGGGCTTTATGAATGGCCGAATACATTCTGGCGTCCAGCCCGTGCAGGATCGCGCCTTTCTTGACGGCTATCATGGCTGGAGGTCTCAATAAAGAATGAGAGCCTACGACCATGGCGAGCTCGTCGCCCGTCGCCAAAATCGATCTGGAGAATAAGACGGCCATCAGCATCAATAGCGCATCGGCCGTTCTTGCTGGGATTTTCCTTGACTCCGGTCGCATCTTGCCCTCCCGGAAATTCCATTCGGTTGGCGAGATAAAGTTAGACGGATCGGATGCCTCGGTGTTTTACGTCAAAGGATTTTTCGACCGATTTTGTTTGTCATAGAGGTCGAAATCGGCTGACACATAAGAAAAACCAGAAAGAGAAGCGCGCCGGTATTTTTGAAAGCGGACGCAGGAACATCATGAAAGCCTTGTTATTATTGCTTACCTTGTTGTCTTATGGAGGCCTGGCCATGTCGTGGGATTCGTCACAGTTCAAAAACGAGAGCAAGGAGGAACTCCGCAAGAAGCTGACGAGCGAACAGTTCAAAGTGACTCAGGAAGATGGCACCGAGAGAGCGTTCAAGAACGAGTATTGGGACAATCACCGAGAAGGCATCTATGTCGATGTCGTGTCGGGCGAACCCCTCTTCAGTTCTCTCGACAAGTTCGATTCCGGCACCGGGTGGCCGAGCTTCACCAAGCCGTTGGAGCCGAGCAACATCGCTTACCGGCAGGACCGATCCTGGTTCATGGTTCGCAACGAAGTGCGCAGCAAGCACGCCGATTCGCACCTCGGTCATGTGTTCGATGACGGTCCGCCGCCCACCGGAAAGCGCTTCTGCATGAATTCGGCGGCTTTGCGGTTCATCCCCAAGGAAGATTTGGAAAAAGAAGGCTACGGGGAGTACCGGGCTCTTTTCGAAAAGACGAAGTGACCAAACAAAAAAAGCTGACGGGTCTGGCTTGTCGAGACCGATTTAGCCGCTAAATCGCCGCGTATTTTCGTTCTCGTTCCAAGAACCGGTCGTAACGGCAGTCGACCGGTACATGCCATATGTGTTTTCAATTCGCCGCGTTTTCCCAACTTTGAGCGGACCGCGGTGCGCTATGATTGCCGAATCAGAACAATTAGGGGATACACGTTTGATCATCAACCAAGTAAAAGGCATTACTAAGTCCACTCGAACCATCTTGGCCGAGCACGGAATATTTTCGGTCGAAGAATTGGCGAACGCCGATGCCGAGCAATTGGTCAAAATGGCGGGATTCAATAAAGCCAAGGCCATGCGCATGATTCGGGCGGCCAAGTATCTGGTGGGCGACATGGAAAAGGCGAGCGGCGCCCGAAGACTGCTGGACAAACGCGCGGAAGGTTCGGCCGAGGCCGGGAGCGAGGGCGAGAGCGCTGTCGGTTCCATCGATTTATCCGATGGCCAGCTTTATATCAATCGTGAGCTGAGCTTTTTGGAGTTCAACCGGCGTGTGCTCGAACAAGCCAAGGTCGAACACACGCCGCTTTTGGAGCGCCTGAATTTTCTTTCCATTTCCTGCTCGAATCTGGATGAATTCTTCGAGGTGCGCACCGCCGGTTTGATTCAGCTCGCCGATTTGGGGGCGACCCAAACCGAGCCCGATAGTCTCGCGCCCCAGGAAACATTGGCCGCGATCAGCGCGCGCGCCCACGAGCTGGTGGCCGAGCAGTATCGGGTATTGAATCAGGTGATGTTGCCTTTGTTGGCGGAACAGGGCATCCGATTCGTCCGCAGGAGCGAATGGAATCCCTCCCAGCACGCTTGGCTCAAGAAGTATTTCGAGGAGGAACTGCTTCCGATCCTGAGTCCTATCGGCCTGGACCCGGCGCATCCGTTTCCGCGCATCCTGAACAAGAGCCTGAACTTCATCGTGCCGTTATCCGGCAAGGACGCTTTCGGGCGCGATATCACGCTCGCCATAGTGCAAGCGCCGAGAGCCTTGCCTCGTATCATTCAGCTGCCGCAAGGCGAAACCGAGAGCGGCCCGTACGATTTCGTGTTTCTTTCGTCCATCATTCATGCCTTCGTCGACGATCTGTTCTACGGCATGAAGGTGCGCGGCTGCTATCAGTTTCGGGTGACGCGCAACAGCGAAATGTACCTGGATGAGGAAGAAGTCGACGATTTGCTCCGCGCCTTGGAAGGCGAACTGAGCACCCGCAATTACGGAGACGAAGTGCGGTTGGAAGTGGCCGACAATTGTCCGGATGAGATTGTCGAGTTTTTGCTGAGCCAGTTCGGACTCACCGAGGATCGGCTTTACCGGGTGGACGGCCCGGTCAACCTCAGTCGCACCCGTGAAGTCTACGATTTGATCGATCGGCCTGATCTCAAATATCCCCTGTTCACGGCCGGATTCCCGGGCCAGCTCGCCGGAGGACGGGATATCTTCGAGGCGATCAAGAAGCAGGACATCCTGCTGCACCATCCTTACGAATCTTTCACGCCCGTCATCGAACTGATCCGGCAGGCCGCCGACGATCCGCATGTGGTCGCCATCAAGCAGACCCTGTACCGTACAGGTCCGAATTCGCCGATTGTGGACGTTCTCCTCAAAGCCGCCCGCGCCGGCAAGGAAGTCACCGTAGTGGTGGAACTTAGGGCGCGTTTCGACGAGAAGGCCAATATTTCGCTGGCAACGCGCTTGCAGGAGGCGGGCGTGCAGGTGGTCTACGGCATCGTCGGATACAAGACGCACGCGAAGATGTTGCTGATCCTCAGGCGCGAGGGGCGGCACCTGCGTTATTACACCCATCTCTCTACGGGCAATTATCACCCGCGCACGACCCGGCTCTATACCGACTATGGGCTATTGACCGCCGACCAGGAACTTGGCGAGGACATCCGCCGGGTGTTCGTCCAGCTCACCAGTCTGGGCAAAGTCGGGAGGCTCAACAAGCTGTTGCAATCGCCGTTCACTTTGCATCAGACCCTGCTCAAGAAAATCGACCGCGAAATCGAGCATGCGTTGGCCGGCCGTCCCGCTCGCATCATCATCAAGGTGAATTCGGTGGCGGAGCCGCAGTTGATCCAGGCGCTTTACCGCGCTTCCATGGCCGGGGTGGAGATCAAGTTGATCGTCCGCGGAATCTGCTGTCTTCGCCCTGGAATTCCGGGCGTCTCGGAAAACATCGAAGTCCGCTCGATTATCGGGCGATTTCTGGAGCACAGCCGGGTCTACTGGTTCGAGAACGGCGGGCATCCGGAAGTGTATCTCACGAGCGCCGATTTTCTGCCTCGCAACATGTTCCGTCGCGTCGAGATCTGTTTTCCCATCGAGAACAAAAAACTGGCCGACCGCATTCGGGCCGATTTAGACCTTTATCTCCGGGACGACAGCCAAGCTTGGTTGCTGGCTTCCGACGGAAGCTATCAGCGCCCGCAGCCCGATAATCCGCGCGGTATTCAAGCGCAGTCCGTTTTGCTGGAGCAATTGAAGAAAGTGAGTTGAAAGAGGACTGATTCCAAATCGCTTTCAATATTAAATTTTGTAGGGTGGGTTAGGCGCGCATTACACGGAACCGGCAAAGTTCCTTCGGCGTTTCCGCGCGCCGTAACCCACCGGGCAAGGCCGCGGAACCGGTGGGTTACGGCGCGTAGAGAGCCCTGCGGTCACGGAACGGTTCGTGGCGGTGCGCGCCTAACCCACCCTACAATTAGAGCGTTTTCCGAATCGGTGTAAGGGATTTGGATATGTAGGTCGGCAATCCCTTGCCGACGTATCGGCTCGGCGAAGGGCTTTGTCGGAAGGGTCGCGACTAAAGCGACCGTTTGCGATTGGAAGGGCAGCTCTGGCGCTCCCAGAAATGCCGTTTGCGATTGGAAGGGACCGACTAAAGGTCCGTTTGCGATTGGAAGGGTCGCGACTAAAGCGACCGTTTGCGATTGGGAAGGGATTGCCGACCTACGCTCTCCCCTCCCGGAACGAATCCGTACACCGGGATGGAAAACGCTCTATTAACCCGGCCTATAAATATAGGCCGGGTTAATCCGGGGCAGGGATGCCCCGGCGCGGCGACAAGCCGCGTGAGCCCAGGCCGGGCGTGTACCGGCCTGGGCGGCGGCCCGAAATACCAGGAGGGTATTTACGGGCCTGATTAATAATGTTCACTCGAATGCCGAATGGAATAAGCTCAGGACAGGCTTGTCCTCGGGGCACTCGTGACGCGTCTCGCACACCCTCTCAGAGATAAGTCAGTTCGATCCCGGCAGCGCCCAGATTGCCGGCTTCCTGCTCAAGGTCGGCGGCGGTTAGGGGGTGATTCTCCAGCCATTGGCTCGGGAACCGTAGATCGACTCTGGAATCGCTGAAGCCGAATGCGATATCGGGAGGCGGATTGCCGTGCCGGCTGCGGTTCAGAACGATGGCGAGCCGCAACATTACCGCCAGGGACCGTGCGGCCTCATTCCACGGTGGAGTCAATTCCTTAAAATACTTGAGGTGGAATTTCCGCCGGTGGACACGTACCAGGGCGGCCAGCAGCACCTGATCCTGGCGCGAAAAGCCGGGTAAGTCGGCGTTTTCGATGATGTAGGCGCCATGCTTGTGATATTGGCTATGAGCGATATCGAGGCCGATTTCGTGCAAGCTCGCCGCCCAATTCAGCCATTGTTCGGCCGTTTCCCGATCGATGCCGCCGATCGACGGAATCCGGTCCAGAAACGATTTCAGCGTCTCCTGAACACGGCCGACCTGCTGCAGGTCCACGTGATAGCGAGTCGCGAGCGCCGCCACCGTTCGGCTCCGAATATCGTCGTTGTAGATCCGGCCGAGGAGATCGTACAGCAAGCCCTCCCTCAAGGCGCCATCGGAAACTTGCATCTGCTGGATGCCCAGCGTTTTGAAAGTCGCGTGCAAGATGGCGAGGCCGCCGGCGAAGATCGGATAACGGTCGGGGTTGAGATCCGGGAATCCTGATTTGTCGACCCGTCCGAGACTCAAGAGCGTATCGACCAGCCGGTCTAGCCCATCCCGAGTAATGCCGTCCTTGCTCCACCCGCGGCCGACCAATATTTTTCGGATCGCCCGCGAAGTTCCGGAGGCGCCTACGGCTTCGTCCCAATGGTCCTTGTGAAAGGTATATTCAAACGGCTCCAGTTCATGTTGAGCCGCGATGACCGCATTTTTGAAGCGCTTGCTGGTGATCTTGCCGTCGGAGAAGTGAGCGAGGCTCATGGATACGCAGCCCATCCGCAGGCTTTCCTTGCGAAGCGGGACCTTGTCCACGCCGATGACGTATTCGGTGCTGCCACCGCCGATGTCCATCACCAGCCGCCGCTTGCCGTCCGTCGCCAGGCTTTGTGCGACGCCTTCGTAGATCAGCCGCGCTTCCTCGATACCGGATATGATGTCGATCGGATATCCCAGCACTTTTTCGGCTTGGATCAGAAACTGGCCGGCATTGCGCGCCGTACGCAAGGTATTGGTGCCCACCGCTCGAACGCATCCCGGCGGCAGATCCCGAAGCCTCTGGCCGAAACGATCGAGACATGCCAGCGCCCGCTGCTGCGCGTCTTGGGTCAGATGACGCTGGGCGTTGAGCCCCGCGCCGAGCCTGACCATCTCCCGGAGCCGATCGACGACGATCAGCTCTCCGGCCCGGAGCTTCGCGACGACCATGTGAAAACTGTTGGAACCGAGGTCCACGGCTGCGACGTGCTCGGGAGGGTGTTTTTGCGATTGACTCATGGAACCGTAGGAAGCGTAAGAGGAGAATTTAAGAGGGGTGGTATTTGTTACAATCTTGCGGTTATCGAGAGGCCCGGCGCGTGATTTCAAAGTCGGGGATTCTCGCGTCGCAGCCGTATTTTTACAAATATTGCCGGCAAAAACAGCCAGAAATGAACGCCCTTTCCATTCGTAATCTGCGGAAAACTTATAAGAACGGCTTTGAAGCCCTGAAAGGCATCGATCTCGATGTGAAAGCCGGAGATTTCTTCGCGCTTTTGGGGCCCAACGGCGCCGGGAAGTCGACTACGATCGGCATCGTCAGTTCCTTGGTCAGAAAGACCAGCGGAACGGTCGAAGTCTTCGGTCATGATCTGGATAAAGAGCGGGAGGCCGCCAAGCGCTGCATCGGCCTTGTGCCGCAGGAAGTCAATTTCAATCAGTTTGAAAAGGTTTTGGATATCGTCGTCAACCAAGCCGGGTACTACGGCATTCGCCGGAAAGAGGCGTTGCAGCGCGCGGAAGAATGCTTGACTCAGCTCAGCCTATGGGACAAACGGAACAGTGTGTCGCGCCATCTTTCGGGGGGCATGAAACGGCGCCTGATGATCGCCCGGGCCCTGGTCCATTCGCCGAAACTTCTCATTCTCGACGAGCCCACGGCTGGCGTGGATATCGAGATTCGCCGCTCGATGTGGGAGTTCCTGCGGAAAATCAACCAGGAAGGCACCACGATCATCCTGACGACCCACTACCTGGAAGAAGCGGAAAATCTGTGCCGCCACATCGCCATCATCAATCACGGACACATTGTCGAGCACAATGCGATGGCGGATCTATTGAGAAAGCTTCACACCAATCGTTATATCCTCGAGCTGAGAAACCCCGCGCCGTTCGCTCCCACGGTCGAAGGCTACCAGCTGGAGCCGCTCGAAGACCATACCTTGGCCGTGGACGTGCCCATGGATCTGGGGTTGCACGGCTTGCTCGATCAGTTGGCCGCGCAGGGCATGGAAGTGGTCAGTCTGCGCAATGCGGCGAATCGCTTGGAGCAGCTATTCATTGATTTGGTGGAAAACCAGCGTATAGACCCGGCGCGAAAAACCGCCTGACCGAGTTGTCCGACATACATCAATCACATGCATCACCTCATTGCATTTAAAACGATTCTTTTCAAGGAAATTCACCGTTTCGTCCGCATCTGGCCGCAGACCATCCTGCCGTCGGCGATCACCACCTCGCTTTATTTCCTGATTTTCGGGACCTTGATCGGCGGGCGGGTAGGGCCGATGGCCGGGATGTCCTACATGGACTATATCGTGCCGGGCGTCATACTGATGTCGGTCATCACCAATGCCTACGGCAACGTCGTGGCGTCGTTTTACTCCACCAAGTTCCAGCGGAATATCGAGGAGTTGTTGATCTCGCCGATACCCAACTGGATCATTCTGGCAGGCTACGTCGGCGGGGGGATAGCCCGCGGGTTGGCGGTGGGCGGCGTGGTGGCCATCGTCGGGATGTTTTTCACCGATGTACGGCCGGCTCATCCCGGTCTCATCGCGAGCGTGTTCTTCATGACCGCGGCGCTGTTTTCGCTGGCGGGGTTCATCAATGCGGTTTACGCCAACAGCTTCGACGACATCTCTATCGTCCCGAATTTCGTTCTCACGCCGCTGGTTTACTTGGGCGGCGTCTTCTATTCCATCGAGCTGTTGCCCGAATTGTGGCGGAAGGTGTCCCTGGCGAATCCGATTCTCTATATGGTCAACGCCTTTCGTTACGGATTCGTAGGGATCTCCGACGTGGATATCCGGACTGCTTTCCTGATCATCGGCGGCTCGATTTCGATCCTCGTAGCCTGGAGCCTCGTCTTGCTCCGGCGCGGCACCGGGCTTAAGACCTAAGCTCAGCAATGGAAAGAGTTCTAAGAGCCTATCTCAGTAGGCCCAGTAGGCCGTTCGCCCTAAGCCTGTCGGAGGGTTTTGTGACGACTGGAATAGGCTCTAAACACCTATAAATTATTCCGCGCTCGTTGCGTCCATGGAGGACCCTCGGGATTTCAACACCGTGGCTCCTCCCCGATAGGGAACGATATTCGGCGTTCCACTCACCGCCGGTTCTTTTGGAAAATGATCGAGTGCCGGCGTCTTAATCGCCGTTCAGGAGCACTTGGCAGGCTTCAGGCATCGGGGGCTTCGGTGGTTCCGGCTTGGTCGGGCCCGGCGGGTGTTTTTGAAACCACCAGGAAAGGCTTGAATCGCAGCCGTCACCGGCCGGTAAGGGGGGCTGCCGGACGCATTCGGGGCTCTCGGCGGGGCAGGTGAGGCGAAGGTGGAAATGGTCGTGGTGGCCGTACCAGGGGCGGATTTTTCGTAACCAGCTGCGGTCTCCCCGAACCGTTCGGCAAAGTTCGCGCTTGATGTGCGCATTTACGAAGACCCGATCGATCTCGGGAATAGTCGCCGTCAGTTTCAACAGCCGCGCGTGCTGCGTACTCCAAAGCCGGCGATCCAACCCGTTCCCGGCGCGATTCAACAGGCTCGGGGCGGGAATGTTGGCGCGCCATCCGTCCGCATTCGAATAGAGGCCGGGATCGAGGTTGAACCAGACGTCGGCGTCGAGGCCGGTCTGATGGCTGCGGTGGCCGAAAGGCATGGGTCCCCCCCGCGCTTGAGAGAGATCGCCGACCTGAATCACCCCGATAGTTTCGTGGGCGCGCTTGCCCAAGGTCTGAATCGTCCGGATCAACGAAGGATGGCCGAAGTAGCGCTTCCGCTCCAAGTGCATGACGAGATAGCCATCGCCTTCCGTGGGCAGAGCGGCCGCCCCGCTGACGCAGCCGTTGTTGGTTTCGCCGATTGCGCGCGGAGGGCCTTTGATCGGGCCGGGAACCTCCGCCCAGGGATTAGCGAGAATAGCGCCGGGAACGGCAAAAAAAAGAATCAGTGCTCGTCGGATCGAACGCATGGCGGCCAGTGTTGGGAATGCGCGACAGCGAGACTTAGTCGCTGCCGGGGTTTTGTGCGACGCCGGAATCCTGCGAATTCAGCGTTTTGGAGTTTTCACCCAAAGGGAACCGACGCTTGGCGTTGATGACCCAGCCTTTGGCTTTGGCGATCTTGACGTCGTGTATTTCCTCTTCCAGGAGTAGGCGCTGGCGTTCCAAAGCGAGCAACTCGATTTCCCGCTTGAGCTGATTTTCGACATCATCCAAGGCTCCTGCCCGGCGGGTTTTTTCGGCCAGGTCGGCCTCCAGTTCCAACTGCTTCAAACGTGTCTCGTGGTGAATGCGCGCCTCGCGGAGACGCACTTCGCTGTCATACTGCTCGGCCGCGCGGGTTTCTTCCGTCGTCAATTCGGCGCGGACGTGCTCGGTCTCATGATCCCGTTGCGCCTTGCGCAGTTCGGCCTCGCGCCGAATCAATTCGAGCATTCGTTCTTCGTGCTCGAGCTTAAGTTTGCGTTCGTTCGTCTCGCGTTCGTAGTGCTCCCTCGCCAGCCTTTCGTTGAGCTGACGGCGGCGCCGGACCAACTCGAGATAGATGCCGTTGTGCTTGGCGTCGACGGTTTCGGCATACTCCTCGATATTATCCAGCTCGGCGAAAACAGTTCGGATCGTGCAGCGTGTGCGGCATTGAATTTCGCGCATGGCCAGCAGTTCGTTGGCGATGTTTTCGATGCGGCGCTCCATTAGAACGTGGTTATCCTCGAATTCCGTCTGTTCCAATTGTCGCAACTCGTGTTCCGCCGCATCCTGCAACAGCGTTAGATAATTGGCTCGGATATAGGCGCCGAGGTTCGCAATGTGGTCGAGATGCTCGTGTGCGTATTTAATGGTTGGCTGGAAGCGGATCGACAACTCGGCTTCGATGGTGCAAAGGGTTCCCAGCCTCAGAGGTTCCAGAGGGATCTGCCAATCTTCGATTTTCAGCTCGTATACACGGTGGTAAAAACGCCGGATAAAGCGGTTTGGACGAGGAAACACGCGGCGGTAAGGGCCGAGAACGGAGACGACGATGCGGCGGTCGCCTTCGAAACCCGCTTCCCAATGCGAGTTGGAGTCGAGTGGGTTGTCCTCAAACATAACCTTTCCTCGTCAGGGTGTCTTTGAGCTCGCTCTCGTTGGCCGGTTCCCCGGGAGTTTCGGTTGTCTGCCGGGGCCTGATGCGCTCGGCGATGATCGGGTAGAGGTTCGGGGCGAACTCCACCGATTTATCGTTTATCTTACGAAGATAACCCCGATTCAATAGAAACGCCACGGAAAACATCCGCGTCCAGTCGGAATAACGGCGGGCACGTTCCAGCTCGGTTTTCTCGATCACGAATTCCAATTCGTCATTCTTGTTGATGGTGAATTCGCCGAACTGGCGTAGTCCCAGATAGGCCAGTTCCTTTTCCTCTTCGGTAAGCGGGCCGGGCGCGGTGGATTCCAGCCGGTAGGAGAGGAACAAGATGAAGAAGTCCACCATGGCGGCGCAGGCCAGGGTAAACCAAGAGATGTTCTTCCACATGGCAAAGGACGGCGTGATGCCGAGGGAAAACTCGGCATAGGAGCCGAACCGGGGTGCCTCGATGGGTGGCGTACCATAGGTCGCGGCCAGGATTTCCGCTTCTCCTTGCAGACTCTGGAAGTTCCGGACCAGCCTTTCGTAAGCCTCGGAATTGTTTACCTGAAGCGAAAATTCCTGTAGGGAGCCTCTCACCTCGGACAAACGGTTTTCCATGCTCTCGGAATACGTGTTCAGTTGTTTCAGCTTGGCTTGTTCGCTTTGCAGAATCTCATTGTAAAAACCCCAGACTTTGCCCTTGCCTATCTGTCCCTGCATGCCCGGATGAGTGCCCAGGTAAGCCCGGGTGGCATCCTCCGACGCCTGCTCGACGCGCTTCTGTTGAGCCGCCGTGAGCTGGCTCTTGAGACCGACCACGCTTTCGATATAGCGGTTCGCGTCATGGACTACGCTGGTCTGTCGTTCGAGCAGGATGGCATCGCGCTGGGAAAATTCGTAAAACCTGAAATAGGCGAACGATATCGATATGGTCAGAGCCACTAACAGCGACAGCACCACGCTGAGATAGCGCAAGCGATTGGCGCGCCAGCGCATGCCGGCCAGTTCCAAAGTACAAATCACGATCATGGATTGCACGGCGATCGTCATGATCAGCGCGATCCACTGAGGAATGAAATAGCTGAGGCCGTAGCAGGTGTTGTATCCCTCTGCAACGCTGAGCAGTAGGACGATCGGGATCGACAAAACGCGCAGTACGCCGATGAAGGTACTCTGAACGGCATTTAACAATTGGCCTATGTGCCAGGTTGTTTTGATCATGGGGCGTAGCCTTTGGCGCAGATGTTCTGCCGTTCGGATTTTATCGAGGGTTGATGGTTGAGCAATTTTCCCGGCATCGGTGTCGAAACGGTAAGAGTGGTTGGGGGCGGGCGCGTTTCCGGCTTATCCTAGAGTCTGACTCATGCATTTGTGAAGATGTGATTTTTATGGGAATGTTTTGGATCGCGATAGTGCTGGTGGTTGCCATTATTCTCGGTAATCTGATGATTCTGCTTCGAACCGCGAAAAAGCCCAAGATCCCCGATTCGGTCAAGCCAAAGCCTTACAAGGACGATGACGAGAACTGGTGAGAGCTTAAGGGAGCTCTGATTGGGCCCTTCGACAGGTTCAGGACGAACGGTAACGTATCGATTCCGTTCGTGGTGAGCCCTTCGACTCGGCTCAGGACAGGCCCTTCAACTTGGCTCAGGACAGGCTTGTCGAACGCTCTCCTGAGCCTGCCCTGAGCCTGTCGAAGGGGCATGAGCGGAATCCATCTGTTCACGGCTTCCTTGAAGAAGCTACCGAGTCTTTCCCCTGATGGCGCAGCGGGATGGGTACAAATTCGCCGGGAGCCGAAAGCGACAAACGACGTTTGCCGTGAGGCCCTGGGTGGTCTTAGAGCCTATCCCAGTAGGCTCAAGAAACCCTTCGACAAGCTCAGGGCGAACGGCCTACTGGGATAGGCTCATAATAGTCAACCTGAACAGGCCAGGCCTGGCTTTCCGGGCGAGTAAAGCGCCGCTAGCCCATCGATGCCGGGGATGGGGCACGGCCTATCGGCCTTTGCCCCTCCCATGGGAACCGAAATTCGCTTCCACCGTCGTTGATCGGCTTACTCGCCGATGATTTTCACCAAAACCCTCTTCTTGCGGCGGCCGTCGAACTCGCCGTAAAAAATTTGCTCCCACGGGCCGAAATCGAGCTGTCCGCCGGTAATCGCCACGACCACTTCCCGGCCCATGACCTGCCGTTTCAAGTGGGCATCGCCATTATCTTCGCCAGTGCGGTTGTGGAAATAGCGGCTGATCGGTTCGTGCGGAGCCAGATTTTCGAGCCAGGTTTCGAAGTCGCGATGCAGACCGGACTCGTCATCGTTAATGAAGACCGATGCCGTGATGTGCATGGCGTTAATCAAAACGAGACCTTCCCGCACTCCGCTTTCTCTCAGACATGTCTCCACCTGATGGGTAATGTTGATAAAAGCGATCCGGCTCGGTGCTTCGAACCAAAGTTCTTTACGGTAACTTTTCATGTCTGAGGTGCTCCTGTTGTTCGGGGGCTGTATTTTTTCAGGGACAACGAATGCAGGCGGTTTTATTAACCCGGCCTATAAATATAGGCCGGGTTAATCCGGGGCAGGGATGCCCCGGCGCGGCGACAAGCCGCGTGAGCCCAGGCCGGGCGTGTACCGGCCTGGGCGGCGGCCCGAAATACCAGGAGGGTATTTACGGGCCTGATTACTAACCGCGAATGGTGCGACAGATTGATGTTGTTCTCAAGCCGTGATTTTTGCCCGCGAAAATTGGCGGGAGACTCCGGTGTCAGAAAATTTTACATTTCTTGGAAACGCCATCATCAGCACCGCCCTGAGTCTAAAAATATTTAACTATCAATGATCTACGGACGATCGGATCGGGCTTTCCGCTAGAAGTTGCTATTTACGATACATAAGAAACTGGGTTTCAAAGCACCACTAGGGGACGCCGGACGTTCCACTACATTTACAAAAACGAGTACCGCGTCATTTCGAAAAAATTCGTAAAAACAGCGACATAACGCCGTGGTACGAAAATTGTTGGGAATATGGCGGCGTTTGGAAGAACGCTCCGGGTCAGAGCTGGAGTTCAGCCCGGTAACCACTGAATTTAAGGAGACATACGATGACGAACTTCAATAAGACTTTGTTGGCGGTCGGTATCAGCCTGGCATTGGGTTTCTCGTCGGGGGCATGGGCTGACGCGGAGATCGACTCCCAAAACAATAACCTAAATGTAGCGGTGGACGCGAGCTACGAAGCTGACGCCGAGGAGGATTCCGCTGCTGCGGTCAACGGGAATGCGACGAACGACCAAAGCGAAGCGGAAGCCGAGAACAACGGTGCTGCCGCCGCGAACAACGGGGGCACGGCCACCGCTGGCGAAGCTGAGGCCGAGGACGAAAACTCTGCTGCCGCGAACAACGGGAGCACGGCCAACGCTGGTGAAGCTGAGGCGGAGGACGAAGGTTCTGTTGCCGCGGCCGGCAACGGCACGGCCTCTGCCGACAACAGCGAAGCTGAGGCCGAGGACGACGGTGTAGCCGCGAACAACGGGGGCACGGCAACTCGCGACCAGAGCGAAAACACAACGGCTAACGCTGGCGGGGATGCTTTTGCTGCCCAGAACGGCGGTGAGATCGACTATACCTCGGCCTCGGCCACTGGTGGCGGGAATGCGTTAAGCGCGCAGAATGGCGGGGAGATCGAGGTAAATTCGGCTTCGGTCGCCGGCGACGGGAATGCTTTTAACGTCCATAGGGGCGGCGAAGTGGAGATCGACAACAGTACCAAGGTCGAGCTAGATGGGGAAGTCGAGCATGTGGTTGTAGTGCCGGTCGGTGTCGCTGTCCAGGCAGGGGTGCCGGTTGCGGCTTCATCCAACAGCATCGACGGTTCAGCCAACGGCGCCGCCGGTATCGTTCAGCTCTCCCAAAACCTGGGCCACGCCTCGTTGATTCAACAAAGCACCAATGTTTTTGGCACCGTGAACGTCAACAATTGAAATTGACGAGATAACAGCCGATTAGGGTACCGGTGAGCGCCGAAACGCTCACCGGCTCTCTGCCAAAGCCTAAAGGAAAGAAGGTGTGAACGATGAAAAAAGGATTGCTTGGAAGCCTATGTTTTCTCGTCAGTTGTTTTTGGTCGACCGGCCAAGCAAGCGGTCTCGACGACGAAGTCGCATTCGCTTCCGAATCGTATGCGGCGGTTGGGAGCGGCGATTTGGGCGAGGAGCGGGCCCGCGAGGGCGTGGACGATTTGGCGTTCGCCCGCGGCGCGCTCAAGGCGACAATGGCTGGTAACACCGCAAATACCAGTAATATGACCACATATAACAGTATCGATAGCAGCGCGTTCACCGATGCCGGCGGAATCATATCGGTCATTCAAAACACCGGAAACAACGTAATCATTCAAAATCTCACGGACGTCAACGTCACCATAACGCCATGAGCGAAAGTACCGGTCTTTTTCGTTCAAGTCTTTTGCTCGTTCTCTGTGTTATGAGCACGGTGTCGGAGGTTCGCGCCGGCTCCGTGCAGTTTTTCGATGGAGTGGCGGGGCCGGGATTCTATAACATCGGCATAACGAGCTACGCGGAGAGACGGTTCAAGACCATTCTGAAGCAGCAGTATGATTTCAGCTGCGGCTCGGCAGCGCTGGCGAGTTTGCTGTCATTCCATTACGAAGATACGGTCGGCGAATTGGAAGTCTTCGGCGACATGTGGGAGCATGGCGACCAGCAGAGAATACAACAGCAAGGTTTTTCCTTGCTGGACATGAAACAATACCTCGAACGCCGAGGGTACAAGGCTGACGGTTACAAAATCGGCTTGGAGCAGCTGGCTCAGGCGAAGGTGCCCGCGATTACTATTATCAATAATAAGGGCTATTTGCACTTCGTCATCATAAAAGGCACGAACGACTCCGCTGTGTTGCTTGGAGATCCGGCCATGGGTTTGAAAAGGGTGGATCTTCAGACGTTCAGAGAATTATGGGACAACCGCATCCTTTTTGTTATTCGAAATAAAAAGAATATTGCGGGCAAATATTTCAACAGCGGTGAAGAATGGGCTTTGAGTCCGAAAGCCCCATTGGGTATGGCAGTCGATAATGGTAGTCTCGCCTCCTTCAACCTGCTACAACCGGGAAGATATGATTTTTAGAAACAAGGAGTAATATCATGATGTCGGCCAAGGATGTTCGAGCATCGAAGAAATTCGATGTCATGCGGCTGGTTTTGAGTGTCATCTTTCTTGCTTCGATCCCTCAAGCAATAAAAATCTGTGCGGCAAGTGGGCAGGGAGGCGTAGAGTCGCTTCCCGGCTGGACAGCGGCCGAGGACGCAGAGCTTGATGAGTTGCGTGCCGGGTTTGTGTTGGACAACGGGATGGTTGTTGACTTATCCTTGGCCACATCCGTATTTGTCAATGGACAAGAACAGTTTTCGGACCGTTTCGCGCTGGCCGACGATTTTTCCATCGATCAGTTGCGCGGAGTGGCCGTAAATAATGGTCCCAACAATTTCGCGATGTCGGATGCTGGGACGAACAACATGGCAGTTATTCAAAATACTATGGATAATCAGATAATAACTATGATGCGGTCCATCGATTTAACCATTTCAAATGTTAAGGGTATGGATTTTAACGGTTTTGGACCGTACGGCGGTGGGTTTGCTCCATAATATCTAAAGCAGCGGCTTATTTATAGGGAGATATAATTACATAGGTTCTTGTAATAATAGGGAATATTGTCCTGTGTTGTATAATCAAAAGGAAGGGAAAACAGATGGAACTAACAGCTGGGATTTCTCGAATCGAAAGGGTGTTTCCGGCCAATCAGGCCTGGGGCGATTCTAGGGATTTAATCTTGCTTCAGCCGGGTTGGGCTGACTCGCTCGGTCTGGCGAAGAGTCTCGCTGAAAAGGGCTGGAAGGCTCACATCTCGATGGATACGCGAGATGCGATAAGGCATCTCAGATCGAGCAAGATCTATGTCGGTGTCGTCCTGCTCGATGCAAGTTTCAGTGAGGAAACGCAAAGCGGGCTATTGGAAGTAATCAATGAAAGCTCGTCTACCGAGTGGATTGCGATCGTCGATCCAGGGAGTATGGGTTCTATTGAGCACGCCTCTTTTTTGAGCTCTTTCTTTTTCGATTTTCATACGACCCCCGTAGATGTCCGTAGACTGGCATATTCGCTTGGGCACGCTTACGGCGCGGCAAAACTGGCGGAGGCCAGTCGCGGAGAATTTCGTCTAGCGATCAATCAGAGGTTTGGATTGATCGGGTCCAGTAAAGCAATGTCGCTGGTCTATGAAAATGTCCAAAAAATCAGCCGGAGTGATGAGCCGGTAATCGTTACCGGCGAGACCGGGACGGGCAAGGAACTCATTGCGAGGGCAATCCATGGCTTGTCGTCCAGGGCGGAAAAACCTTTCATCGCCGTGAGCTGCGGCGCCATTCCCGACACGCTAGTGCAAAGCGAATTCTTCGGCCATAACAAGGGAGCGTTTACTGGCGCGGTCGAGGAGAGAGTAGGGCATTTCGAAGCCGCAGCTGGCGGTACCGTGTTTTTGGACGAAATCGAAAATCTCTCTCCGTTGGGGCAAGTCTCACTGTTAAGGTTTTTGCAGGAAAAGGAGTTAACTCCCCTCGGTTCTAAAGAATCACGTCCGATAGATGTAAGGATTATTACTTCGGCAAGCCCGAACTTGCGAGAAGCGGTGACTGCCGGCGTAATCAGAGAGGACTTGTTTTATCGTCTCAATGTATTGCAGATCGATGTACCGCCGTTAAGAAAACGGGATACCGACGCAGCTGAAATCGCGGAATATTTCGTCGATCGATTTAATCAGGGGAAGCGGCGGAATTCGAAGCGTCTGTCGAAAAAAGCGGTTTCGGCAATTCTCGATTATTCATGGCCTGGAAACGTGCGGGAGTTGATGAGTTGCGTGAATCGAGCTGCCGTTCTTTCCACAGGTCGTCTGATTACCGAGGTGGATTTGGGGCTATCCCGTCCGGCGAAATTCAGTGGAAGAACGCTTAGAGAGATAAAAGCGCAAGCCGTCGAACAAGCCGTGATGTCTGCGTTGTCGGAATCCAAAAGTATTACCAGCGCGGCACGCCGGCTCGGAGTTTCCCGCGTGACGCTATATCGCTTGATGGAAAAGCATTCCATTACGGTTCCCGGCGTTGAGCATGTCGCCGGATAAGTTATCGTTGGATCATCTAAATATGTTTGTTTATTATCGAATAATATATTAATGATGAACTGATAAAATACGCCTTATGATTTATACCGCCATATCTGCCGCATGATTTGGGCCGATATCGGATCTTTAACGCCTCACGACATGAAAGACTTAGATCATCGTCGAGGCATTTCCTTTGCGTCCAAGATATTCCCGTCATTTATTTATGGCGGGCAGGGCTATTTTTCTTTTAATCAAGGCTTTATTGGTACACGCATATCCTTCGAAAATAACTTGCCAAACCAGTCAAATTAAAGTACGTTCTGTTACGTCACAAAAATAAGACATGGACCCAGGGAGGGTACGTCAGTGCGTGTACTAGTTATTTCCTCGATTTTTGGGGTATTTCTAGTTTCCGACTGTTTGGGAGCGGAAATCACCGATATAAGGTATGGAGAGTCGGTCGATGCGCTTAGGCTCGAGATAACGGCTTCGGATTATGTCTCGGTGCAAGCTTCCTTTTTGGATGGCCCGGATCGCTTGGTTATCAAGTTTCCCGGCGGCCGAATCAGCAGAACACTCCCCCAACCTCCTCGGGATCATCCCCTGTTTTCGCGCGTAATCAGTGGTTCAGAAAGCGATGACGATTCGCGCCTGATCGTCGACTTAAAACAGCCCGCGACTTTTACCCAGTTTTGGGAGCCGGTTTCCTATGGGGCTTCGCCCAAGCTTCTGGTGGATTTTCCGAAGCCCGCATTGGCGGCGCGTGCGGGCCAAGCGCCGGGCGTTAAGAGTGCGGGAAAATCGAGAGCCGTTCTTGTGCCTCAAGGCAAAAAGGCTGCCGGTGACGCGGCGAAAGGCAGCGAAATCGAGCAGTTGCGGCGGGCCTTAGCCGAGCAGCAACGGATACTGGATCTTCAGAAGAAAGCGTTCGAGGATCAGCAACGAAAGCTTCAAACCCTGCAAAACCAGCTCGAACGTATAGCCGGCGGTGCGCCCGCCAAACAGACTGCAACAAACCCCGGTACGGCACAAGCAGCACGAATCAAGGACCAGCCTCCCGGTCCCGTCAAAGTTGCCGATAACCGACAGCCGGCTATGCCCAAGGGTCCGGTCGGACAAGCTCCGGAACCGGAGGCGAAGCCGAAGCCCCCGGAACTGCCCAGGATCTCGGAGACCGTAGGCGGCGTGTTGACGCCGAAGGGCCACCTGATTGTGGAGCCATCGCTGGAATACAACTACGCGAGCAACAATCGGGTTTTTCTTGACGCGTTTACGTTTGTTCCGGCCATTGCCATCGGATTGATCGATCTTAGAGAAATCGACCGGCATACGTTTATCGGTGCGATTACCGGCCGCTACGGCGTAACCGATCGCCTCGAAATCAGTGGCCGCGTACCTTTCCTTTACAGAGAGGACATGCAGCGATCGAGAGCTGTTTCAATCGGTGCCGGAGTGGATGAGACCTTCAATGCCGATGGATCCGGTTTGGGCGATATCGAGTTTACGGCACGGTATCAGTTTAATGGCGGAGCCAACGGTTGGCCGATATTCGTGGGAAATCTCGCAACTACCATTCCCACAGGAAAAAGTCCCTACGATGTGGACTATGTGCTGGCTCAGGGTGTGCCGGGCGCCCGCTTTCCGACAGAGCTCCCGACCGGCTCGGGTTACGTTAGTGTTCAGCCGAGTATTACGGCGCTCTACCCGACCGATCCGGCCGTGTTTTACGCAAATCTCAATTATGGCTACACCCTCGAGACTGATGAGGATGTCGGAACGATCGATCCCGGCGACTCGATAGGAGCAAGCTTCGGGTTGGGGTTCAGCATTAACGAACGATCATCCTTCAGCATCGGATACTCGCATAAGCACGTATTCGATACGGAAGTGGACGGAGAATCCGTTTCCGGATCGAGTTTGGATATCGGGGAGTTCCTTTTGGGGTATTCGTTCAAACTCACCAGAGACACCAGCCTAAATCTATCGGTAAGCATCGGAGCCACGGAAGATGCGCAGGACGTCAAGCTGACCTTGAGATTGCCGATGTCCTTTTCGCCTTTTAATTGACTTTCGTGAAACCGTTTCAAGCTTGAGCGTCGTATTCTTGCCGGTGAAGAAGGCGACCGGCGCCGGCATGCTGTACTTCATCCTGGACCTTTGTAGAATGGCCCTTTGACTGGGATCTGTGCATTGGCATGAAAAATAATGAACCGTATGTCGGAATACATAATGACCGCTACGGCGGTATGACGGATATCGGCCGCATCATTCGGGACGCCTGGGCATTCGGGCTGATTCCTGAATCCGAGACCTGTGAGGGATGGCAAGCGGGGGGCATCGAGAACTTGTGGGAAAAGGTTCAGCAAACCTGGGATCAGTACGGATTTTCGGTGCACAACTTTCCGGAGGAGCTTCTCCAGAAATATCTGCGCATTCAGGAGGAGGCGATTGCTCGGGCAAAAGCCTTGGGCTGGAACCCCGATCGCGATTTAGAAGACGAATAGCAGAAGCGGAATCGGAGTGAAGATATGCACATCGTCTGTCCTTTCTGCATGACCGTAAACCGCGTTTCGCCGGAGCGGATTAGAGATCGTCCGAAATGTGGGCGTTGCCGCCAAGAAATCCTTAACGGGCAGCCGGCAAATCTGACCGAGAGGGATTTCGAAACCTATATTGGAAGAAGTGATTTGCCTGTCGTAGTGGATTTTTGGGCGAGTTGGTGTGGACCGTGCAAAATGATGGCGCCGGTGCTCGATCAGTTGGCGAGCGAATTGGCTGGGCAAGTGTGTTTTGCCAAGGTCGACGTCGATTCGGAAAGCGCTCTTGCGGGACGATTCAATATTCGCAGCATTCCCACTCTATTGATGTTCGACGGCGGAAAAGAGGTCGATCGGGCGATGGGCGCAATGAATGCGGCCAATCTCCGGAATTGGATTTTGTCCCGTTGATCGGGCTCGAATCGCGCCGGTAGCAAAAAAGAGGGCGTCCGAAGACGCCCGCTATAGACATGACAAGAGGCTGCCAAATTAAAGATGGTAGGCGGTTTCTCCATGTTCGGTCGTATCGAGCCCTTGACGCTCGATCTCTTCCGTGACCCGAAGCCCTATCAGCATGTCCACGATCTTGTAGGCGATGAGAGAGACCACCCCTGACCAGATGACGACGGTTCCCACGCCCCAAGCTTGGCTGATGACCTGGGCCATCATGTCGTATTCGCCGACGGCATTGGCCACATAATCGTATACGCCGGCGCCTCCGAGGTCGGGAGAGGCGAATATGCCGGTTCCCAACGCGCCGATGATGCCGCCGATGCCATGAACCCCAAATACATCGAGCGAGTCGTCATAGCCCAAGATGTTTTTCAAGCTGGTCACCGCCCAGAAGCAGACGGCACCGGCAATCAGGCCGAGAACGATGCTGCCCATAGGACCAACGAAGCCGCAGGCCGGTGTGATGGCGACGAGCCCGGCGACTGCGCCCGACGCGGCACCCAACATGCTGGGCTTGCCTCGAGCGAGCCATTCGGCCGACATCCAGGCCAAGGTCGCTGCTGCGGTCGCGAGCAAGGTATTGGCGAAGACTAGCGCAGCGATGCCGTTGGCTTCCAGGTTCGATCCGACGTTGAAGCCGAACCAGCCGACCCAAAGCAGCGATGCGCCGATCATGGTCATCGTTACGCTATGAGGTGCGATAAATTCCTTCTTGTAGCCGATGCGCTTGCCGATCAATAGGCAGCCGATCAGTCCTGCTATGCCGGCGTTGATATGCACCACGGTACCGCCGGCGAAATCCAGTGCTCCCTTTTGAAAAAGAAAACCAGCCGTCGCGCCGGCGGCTTCGGCGGCGGCGGCATCCGTGTACGCATCCGGGCCTGCCCAAAACCAGACCATATGGGCCATCGGAAGATAGGAGAACGTGAACCACAAAACCATGAACAGCAGTACTGCGGAAAACTTCACGCGTTCGGCGAACGAGCCGACGATCAGTGCCGGGGTGATACCCGCGAAAGTTGCTTGGAATACGATATAGACGTATTCGGGAACATAGACGCCTTTGCTGAACGTACCGGCGAGCGATTCCGGCGTCACGCCCTTCAAGAACAGTTTACTGAACCCGCCGAAGAAGGCGTTTCCCTCCGTAAACGCAATGCTGTAGCCGTATATCGCCCATAACAGCGCCATTAGCGAGAAAATCACGAACACCTGCATGAGAACGGACAGCGTGTTCTTGGCGCGGACCATGCCACTGTAGAACAAGGCCAGCCCCGGAATGGTCATCAAAATAACCAATACGGTGGCTACGATCATCCAGGCGACGTCTCCTTTATCGGGGACCGGAGCGGGGGCTTCTTCGGCGAATGCAATTCCTGTGAAACACAGCGACATGAACAGGAAAAGGGCGATCTGGATTCGTTTCATGTTGTTTTTCTCCTTGATTAAAGGGCTTCCGCTCCGGTTTCACCGGTACGGATACGAATGACTTGCTCAAGGTCGAGCACAAAAATTTTGCCGTCGCCGATTTTTCCGGTATTGGCCGTTTTGGAGATGGCATCGATCACGGCTTCCAGTTGCTCGTCTGTTACCGCGACTTCGAGCTTGACCTTGGGCAGAAAATCGACGACGTATTCAGCGCCCCGGTACAATTCAGTATGTCCTTTCTGTCGGCCGAATCCTTTCACCTCGGTGACGGTGATGCCGGAAATGCCTACATCGGACAATGCCTCGCGGACGTCGTCCAATTTGAACGGTTTTAGAATCGCGGTCACAAATTTCATGCGAGAGTTCTCCTATAGAATGTGCGGACGCCGCCTTCGATTCGACGCTGAACCGGCGAAGCCCTGCTCAGTGTTGAGGCGTTCTTCGACCAAGAAGCAGGACCTGTGCCAAGCTTTATGTTGTGCGGTGGGCTTGGCAAAAAATGAAATTGTCAAGATGGCAGACGCTAAAAATGCACCATCACGGAGCGTCTGATTTGGCATGCACTCTGACGGTGCATATCGACGGGAGTGCGTCCGACTGGACGCTCACCGCGTTACTCGGCTATGCTTTTCGATATGTTTGATAAAACCACTCTAAACGATCTCGCTCGGCGCCTTGTCGAGGCAGTACCGTCCGACTTCCTCAAATTGCAGGACGATTTGGAAAAGAATTTCCGCGCAATCCTTCAAGCCTCGTTCGCCAAGATGAATTTGGTCAGCCGGGAAGAATTCGACGTGCAGACCGCCGTTCTCGCGAGAACGCGGGAGCAGTTGGAACGACTGGAAGCTCAAGTCGCCGAGCTGGAAAAGCAGATCGTCAATCGATAATTCGAACGGACGAGGAATTCATGTCCCTGGCCGTCGTTTTCACTCGGGGCAGGCAAGGTATCGCAGCGCCGTTAGTCACCGTCGAGGTGCATATTTCCAACGGTTTACCAAGCCTTTCCATCGTCGGCCTTCCGGAAACCGCGGTGAAAGAAAGCAAGGATCGGGTCAGGGGCGCGCTTCTGAACTGTCAGTTCGAATTTCCCCTCCAGCGAATCACCGTGAACATGGCGCCCGCCGACATTCCGAAAGAAGGCGGCCGATTCGATCTCGCGATCGCGCTGGGCATCTTGGCGGCGTCGGGACAAATCAGGAGCGATGCTCTCCGGGAGATCGAGTGCGTAGGTGAGCTTTCTCTGGGCGGGGAATTGCGCCCCGTCAGCGGGGTATTGCCGGTCGCGATTCAGGCGAAGCATGCGGGGCGTACGTTAATCGCGCCGAAGGAAAACGCGGGCGAAGCGGCTCTTGCAGAGGGTGCGAAAATTCTCGCGGCACACCATCTTCTCGAGGTATGCGCTCATTTGAATGGCCAGCAACAGATCCCGTTCGAATCGAACGAGGGGGCATCGGTTGGCCTGGAGGAACTCGCCGATTTCGCGGACGTGCATGGGCATTATCACGCCAAGCGAGCCCTGGAAGTCGCCGCCGCCGGAAAACACAATCTGATAATGCTCGGACCTCCGGGAACCGGCAAATCCATGCTGGCGGCTCGATTTCCGAGTATTCTCCCGCCTTTGACCGACGACGAAGCGTTGGAAAGCGCAGCCATCGGATCGGTCAGCGATTTGCCTTTCGATCCGAGACGCTGGCGCATTCCTCCGTTCCGTTCGCCGCATCATACGGCTTCGGCCCCTGCTTTGGTGGGCGGCGGCGGCAATCCCAAGCCGGGAGAAGTCTCCCTGGCTCATAACGGCGTGCTTTTTCTCGACGAGTTACCGGAGTTCGACCGCAAGGTGCTCGAGGTTTTGAGGGAACCGTTGGAGACGGGCTGTATCACGATTTCCCGTGCTGCGCGCCAGGTCGATTTCCCGGCCCGGTTTCAGCTCATCGCCGCGATGAATCCGTGTCCGTGCGGCTATTTGGGCGACGCCTCCGGACGCTGCCGCTGCACGTCGGAGCAGGTTCAGCGTTATCGCGCGCGGATTTCCGGACCTTTGCTCGACCGCATCGACATACACATAGAAGTGCCGCGCGTTTCTAAAGAAATGTTGCGTCATGGCGCGCCCGGCGGAGAGCAGAAGAGCGCCGACATTCGCCGGCGGGTGATCGCGGCTCGGGAAGTGGCTCTGCAGAGGACCGGAAAGCCGAATGCCTCGATGGCGCCTCAAGAAGTCAAGCATTACTGCCAATTGACCGACGATGGACACCGACTGCTCGAGCAGGCCACCGAAAAGCTCGGATTGTCGCATCGCGCCTATCACCGCATTCTGAAACTCGCTCGCACCATCGCCGATCTCGCCGGCGAGGACAAAATCGCCGTTCCGCATCTCAGCGAAGCCATTGGCTTCCGGCGGCTCGACCGTATCTCTTCGGCCGTTTGATGGTCTCTCAACTGAATCCGCAGCAGCTCGCTGCCGTGACCACTTTGGATTGTCCCTTGCTCGTTCTTGCGGGGGCGGGCAGCGGCAAAACGCGGGTGATCACCGAGAAAATCGCGTATTTGGTCAAGCACGGCACCCCGGCGAAGCACATCGCCGCTCTAACCTTTACCAATAAGGCGGCGCGGGAGATGAAGAGCCGCGTCGGCAAGCTGCTTTCCGACAAGGATTTGCGCGGCCTGACGGTGTCCACCTTCCATTCGCTGGGCCTCGAAATCTTGCGCGAGGAGCACGGCGCGCTCGGCCTCAAGAAAAATATCTCCATTTTTGACGAGCACGATCGCCTGGCGCTGACCAAGGAACTCATCAAGCACGGCTCGGAAAGCTGGGATATCGACGAGGCGGAAAGCTATATCTGGCGCATCGGCCGGTGGAAGAACTTATTCGTGACCCCCGAGCGGGCTATCGCGGAAAGGCAGGGCGATGCACAGCCCGCGGCGCAGCTTTATGCCGAATATGTCCGGCACATGAAGTCCTACAATGCCGTCGACTTCGACGACCTGATCCTGCTTCCGGTGCTCCTGTTCCACGAACATGCGGACATCCTCGACAAGTGGCGCAACCGGATACGCTATTTATTGGTCGATGAATACCAGGACACCAATCTGACCCAGTACGAATTGGTTAAGTTGCTGACCGGCAAAGTCGGCCGTTTTACCGTGGTCGGCGACGACGATCAGTCGATTTACGCGTGGCGCGGGGCGCAACCTGAAAACCTTGCCCAACTGCAGCGCGATTTTCCGCGGCTCAAGGTCATCAAACTGGAGCAGAACTACCGTTCGACCGGGCGGATCCTGAAGGTCGCCAACAAGCTCATCGCCAACAACCCCCACGTATTCGAAAAGCGCCTGTGGAGTGCGCTGGGATACGGCGATCCGCTGCGCGTGCTCACGCATAAGGAAGAAGTCGCCGAAGCGCGGCAGGTCGCCTCCGACCTGCTGCATCACAAGTTCCGCCACGGCACGCGTTTTCAGGACTACGCGATCCTGTATCGCAGCAACCACCAGTCGCGGCTCTTCGAGCGCGCGTTGCGGGAGCACGCCATACCTTATTTCATCAGCGGCGGAATGTCTTTCTTCGGCTATGCCGAGATCAAGGACATCATGGCCTATCTGCGATTGCTGGTGAATCCGGACGACGATGCGGCGTTCCTGCGCGTGGTCAACGTTCCACGCCGGGAGATCGGGCCGACAACCCTGGAAAAACTCGGCGCCTATGCCAACCGGCGCCATATCAGTCTGTTTTCGGCCTGCTTCGAATTCGGGCTTCAGCAGTCTCTCGGCGAGACGGCGATCCAGCGCCTGCGCCACTTCGCCGAATGGATTACCGATGTCGCCGATCGCGCCCAGCGCGGCGACACCTTCGCCGTGATCGACGATTTCATCGTCAAGATCGGGTATGAAAACTGGCTGAGGGAGACCAGCAACAGCGAAGACGCCGCCCGCCGCAGGATGGGACAGGTACGCGAACTGATCGATTGGCTCAAACGCATCGCCAAGGACGACGAAAAAGAAAAGAGTCTCGCGGAAGTCGTTTCCCGAATTCTGCTGCTCGACGTTCTGGAGCGCAGCCAGGAAGAAAACGCCGGCGACCGTGTCAACCTGATGACGCTGCACGCGGCGAAAGGATTGGAGTTCCCGTACGTCTATCTGGTCGGAATGGAGGAAAATCTATTGCCGCACCAGACCAGCATCGAAGAAAACACGATCGAAGAAGAACGCCGCCTGGCCTACGTAGGCATCACCCGCGCGCAGAAGCATCTGACTTTAAGTTATTGCACGCATCGCAAACGCCACGGCGAAATCGTGGATTGCGAGCCCAGCCGCTTTCTGAACGAACTGCCGGAAGAAGAGCTCGAATGGCCGGAACGGCGCGCGCTCGATCCCGAACAGAAAAAAGAACGGGCCATGGACAGCTTTGCCGCCGTCCGAAGTCTATTAAACCGATCCTGATTCCTGTAAAATGCGCGGCATGCGCCCGTAGCTCAGTTGGATAGAGCGTTGGCCTCCGGAGCCAAAGGTCGGACGTTCGAGTCGTCTCGGGCGCGCCATTTCAAACAAGAACTTAATGTAGTTCTTGCTCTCCTCAGAACCCTTCTCGTTCACATTTTGTTCACACTGAACATTGAGAGAGGTTCTGCATGGCCACACTCCGAAAGCTTCCAAGCGGTTCCTGGAATATCCAAGTACGCCGCAAGGGAGAGCCCCCCATCACCAAGACCTTTAAGACTAAAGTGAACCGCCCCGGGAATCGTGGAGGCTCGTTGGTTTAAGTCAGGTCTGCGAGGCAGCCTGATTGGCTAGTTGCCGATAATAGTTTGCCTCAGCTTCTGCTGGCGGGATATAGCCGATGGGTTCGAGTAGCCTGGGGTGGTTGAACCAGGACACCCGTTCGAGAGTGGCCAATTCGACGGCTTCCCGTGTCTTCCAGGGCGCCCGCCGGTGGATCAACTCGGCTTTGTACAGCCCGTTGATCGTTTCGGCTTGAGCATTTTCATCTCGCTCGTACGGCAAAACAGGCCTGGCAGGAGTCGTTGGCGCCTTCGGCTCGGGTGAATAGATTCAAGCATTCGTAGGTCGGCAATCCTTTGCCGACGAACCCGTTACCCCAACGGCACCGTCGGGAAGGGCGGCTTCGGCGCTCCCGAAGACGCCGTTTGCGATTGGAAGGGTCGCGACTAAAGCGACCGTTTGCGATTGGGAGGGATTCCCGACCTACGCGCGAGTGCCCGTACAGTAGGTATGAAAATGCTCTGTGGAGACATAGGTGACGTCCGACACCCAAAGCTGGTTGGGGCGCTCGGCCTCGAATTGCCGATTGACCCGGTCCAGCGGGCATGGCGCCTTGTTATCGCTAAGCGTGGTACGTACCACCTTGCCGCGGGTGGCGCCACGCAGGCCCAGACGTCGCATGAGCCGCTCGACCGTACAGCGGGCCACCGCGATACCTTCCCGGTTTATTTGTCGCCAAACTTTGTCGGCACCGTAGACCTGCAGGATGGCCTGCCAGACGTGTTCGATATGTGGGATCAGGGTATCGTCGCGCTGGGCACGTGCACAACGCAGTGCGGGGTTGCGCTGCGGTGCAGCATAGCGCCTGTAGCCCGACGGGGCGATTTGCAAGACCTTGTGCAGATCGGCTCGACCCCGAAGCGCTCCCGATGCGCGTCGACGAAGGCCCTCGGGACTTGAGTCGGCGGTCGAGCTCCGCCTGGGCGAAAAACGCGCTAGCCAGCTTGAGGGTTCCATTGGCCTTGCGCAGTTCCTTCACTTTCCGCTCGAGTTCCTTGATGCGCTGCTGTTCAGCCGAGGTTAGACCGTCGCGTTGACCCGTGTCTCGTTCATGCCGGCGCACCCACTCCAGCAGTGTCTGGGGGGTACACCCAATCTTGCCCGCGATGGATTCAACAGCGGCCCATTGCGAGGGGTGCTCATTGCGGCACTCGAACACCAATCGAACCGCACGCTCGCGCACCTCGGGGGAAAACTTCGTAGACTTCCTCATGGCTCCATCTTCTCAAAGGTTGGAGCCTCCACCAAACCCGGGGCGGTTCATTGTCGGTAAGGCACTTCAAGATCAGTGAAGTAAAAGCTTTCCCCAGCGTACCCGATCGCGAACACATGGGGCCGGACCGAGATTCAACAACCGCCCCAATAGCGATTGATCTGCCGGCGTATCCGCATATTCGGCCTCGCAGCCTAACGAGAGCGAAAGAAAAGAGTTCCTCTTTCGATCCTGGTTTGAGTAGGGTCTGAAGGCGAATGTTGGATCAAAAGCGGGGAAATGGAAGGGCAGATTACCGGTACTGACCACAAGACTCGGCGGCACCAGCCGACGATTAAAAGCCGAAGAATCCGTAATGACAGCGCCGATCGGATCACCTTCCTTCCCGGCACCGAGTTTTTTCGCTGTGGCCCTGTCTCCAAACGGCACCTGAAGGAACCGCAAACTTGCAACCGGCAGGTCATTGGCAATCGCAAAATTTGCAAAGCCCAAGGCCGACCTGCCGCGATCCGCAACAAGGCAAAATCCGCCGGCGTTCGTGCTAGCCGCAGTCGAACCCTGAGCCGACGAACATCTCCCGTCGGTTGGCGCGCCGACAGTCGTGGAACGTGCCGTGCCGGCGGGGAGTTGATTGCGCCCGAACGTAGCCTGTACGTATTGCATACCCGCGATGGCTAAACTATTGGCTACCGAAAAACTCGCGGAATAGTCGGTACTGGGCGTCGCAAGGTCCGAAACCATACAGGCCCCGTCAGCATCTCCGATAGTCGCGGCCGAGCCGTCAACTGACTCGCACTTTTTGCCCCCAGGCCAAACGGTCCTGCGGAAATGTTGTGAGTGCGCTTGATCAAACGCAATTTGCAGAAATTGCACGCCGACCACGGGCAAGTCATTGGCTACCGTAAAATTCGCGAACAGATCGGCAGTCGACGAGCCGAGGTCCGATGCCATACAAAACCCTCCCGGATTTCCGGCCACAGCACGGGAGCCGTCGACCAACGTACATTCCGGACCCGTCGACGTCCTAGAACCCGAAAGTTCACCGGTTTCGCCAAGCATTTCGCGGTCGCCGAAGGTAACCTGAACGAAATTGAGGCTCGCTGCGGAGAGACTGTTCGCGACCGAAAGTTTCGCCATGTTCGCTGCGAGTTCGGTCAGGTCCGAACTCAGGCAAAACCCTCCGGCGGTAAACGCGGTCGAACCGCCTGCCGACGAGCATTCCGCAACCAAAGGGGTATTGTCATCCGCGGGAAGAAGCCGAGATCCGCTCAATGTGGGCCCGTTTTTGAAAGTCACCTGCAGAAACTGCAAGCGCTTTGCCGCCAGCTCGTTGGTGGCCGCAAAATTCGCCAGCTTGGCAAGCGAGGTGCCGATCTCCGAAGCCAGACAAAACCCTTCGGGGCCGGCGGCATTCGCACCGCCGGCAGACAGACATTCGGTGCGGGCCGGTGAAGCGATAACCGGGTTAATGGCGGAAACTGGCGTGCTGTGAATTGACCGCGCGCTCGCTGCGGCTGGAGGGCTGCTAGCAGCCGACATATTAGCGGAGCCGGCGGTCGGGATGCCCTGGCCGGAGTCGGGACAAAACTCTCCGGTATTCCAAGCATCCGTGCTCGAATCATCAATTGGAATACATCCCGTCAAATCCGTTGGTGTAGTCGAAACGGCGCTCGGAGTCGTTCCATATACGCTAATTGGAGCGAGAGCCAAATTGACTGCGATCGCACTACCCAACAATATCGTTTTTTCCATTATTGTGCTCCTAATCAATAGGAATCGGAGCGGGGCATGACCCTGAAAGGACTCCACTCCGTGTTATCCGCCCTCGTATAATAACCCTTTAATTGCTGAATCGATAAGCTGCCATAGCGGGTATCACGGTGCTGGGATATTTATTGCATTCGTTCGGGAAATTGTCCTGTCTCACTTCGAGATTATTTCCCTAAGGCCAGCCATTCAATTCTTCGTATGCTCCCCACCAACGGACTGTAGTCAGGAGGAATGGATATCTTCAAACTTTGGTCCGGGTATTTTTTTGCCCGGTTTATTTGAGTCGATTAAGGATGGGGTATTTCGCACCCTGAAGGGACCTATTACCCGCTCCAACTCGGCAATATTTAGGAGTAATCACAATGAGGAAAATGATGTTTTCAGTGAGTATGTTGGCAACCATGATGATCGCCGCTCCAGCTATCGCCAGTGATTTCCATGCGCTCGGTGAAATTAAGGGCGCTACCCCCCTTCAAGACCAAGTCTTGGCCACTGTGGAAGGCGGATCGACATGCGGCATCGGTGGTGCCTCGACCGGAGGTCAGCCAGACGGTGGTGTATGCTTGATATCTTTTATTTCGCATCCGACCGGCGCTTCTGTCGGATTTGCGGTTACTAACCAGTTACCCGTAACAGGCGCGAATTTCCTGCAAGTTACCGGGTTATAAGGTAAGCGTCTCGTGATGATATAGTCCCAAGCGGACAGCCTGGAAGATGGATGGCCGGTACCAGCCATCCATCCGACGGGTGGATGAATCCGAATATTACCCTGTATCTAGGCCCAATTAGCAGAGAACGAGGTATTAGGCTGTCTCTACAATATAGAGTGTTGGGACGTGTATCCGGGGATTTCCATTTGGGTATCGAGTTTTACCTGAGCTATTGCGCCGGCAGTAAAATCCCTCCAACAAAACCGGGGCTTATTGGGTGAACAACTCAAAGGCACCGTAAAGTCATGATCTGCCCAAGGCGGCTGTCTACAGGCCACCCAAGTTCCGAATGAAACGGTGTAAACTATTGTTTTCACGTTAGCAGGCTGGTGAAAAACTCTGCCGGTCGCACCTAATCAGGTAGTGTGGGACTGTGACCGGTTAAACTACCCGCTTTATTTTTTCGAGAACGACGATGCGCGGCAAAGATGTCACCCAAGGAGTCCTGTTTAGCTACGTGAACCGGGAAGACCGGGTTCCTCAAACGCATCCGTTGCGCCGGATGCGGCTGTTGGTGGATGGCATTCTGGCCTCGCTGTCGGACGAATTCGCGGCCCGCTACGCGCACACCGGGCGCCCGGCTCCGTTGCAAAAATGGTTTAAGCACGTTTCTGAGCCGTTCGGCCTGTCGCCGGGTCAGGCATACACGCTGAATAGCCGGTTGACGAAGCACGCCTCGGTTCCGCCACCGACGGCGTCGATCCAAAAGTCGAACTGGCGCTTCCGGAACATGCGCATTACCTCGAAGCCCTTGATCGTGGCATACGCCGTTCGCATCGACTGAAAGCCGAGGGTCGGCTTAATCAAGCGCTTCAGTTTACCGGGATCGGATTCAAGGCGATCATTCAGATATTTCACTTGCCGGTGGAGGCAGTCCGCCGGCAGCAAACCTTCCTTCTTCAGTTCGCGGATGGCTTCGCCGTAGGCCGGGTTCTTGTCGGTGTTGATCTTGCCTGGCCGGTAGTGCTTCGAGCGCCTCAGCGCCTTGGCCAGGAAACGCTTGGCGGCCTTGGCGTTTCGGATATCCGATAAGCAAAAGTCGAGGGTGCGGCCCTCTTTATCGATGGCGCGGAACAGGTATTTCCACTCGCCGCGAACCTTGATGTAGGTCTCGTTCACACGCTAGCTCGAGCTCAGGCGGCTCTGATACCAGAGCGTACGCTTCTCCAATTCGGGCGCGTAGCGCTGCGCCCAGCGGTACAGCGTCGTATGATCGACGGCGATGCCACGTTCCGGCATCATTTCTTCCAGGTCGCGGTAGCTGATGCCGTACTTGCAATACCAGCGCACGCCCGGCAGGATCACTTCGGGCGCAAAGCGCCGCCACCGGAATACGGAATCCACGTTTGACCTCCTATGTTCAGTCCCTCGCGGCCATCCTCGCTCGACAACACAGTTTTTGCAACGGAGCCTGTTTTGTGCCGGTGCAATCGCGATTCGGCGTTTTGACAGGAGGTGGACCAAATCCTTCGACAGTTGGTAGGTACCAGATCCGCGTCGGTCTGGCCCACACTGCGTGGTGTGCAACATATTCCGTAGCGATAAACTCTCCGCTTTCATACTTCCCCTCCCAGCGCCAAATAGAGATCGATCCGGTTGCTGAGCAATTGCCGCTTGACGGCGAGATGTACGCTTTGCGCGTTCAGGGTGCTTCGGTAGCTGTCCAGCAGGGTCAGGATTTCGATGAAGCCGTGACGGTAGGAATAGACCGCCAGCTTTCGGCTTGCCTCGGTTTGTTCGACGGCTTCCTTGAGCGCCCGTTCTTCCTCCCTCAGCCATTCCTCCGCGGCGAGCGATTGTTCCACCTCGCGGAAGGCGTTGAGCGCCGTGTTTTTGTACAGATTGAGCGCTTCCTCCGCCAGGGCTTGGTTCTGCCGAATCTCTCCCTTGAGCCGCCCGCCGGTGAAGAGCGGTTGCAGAAGACCTATCGCGACGTTCCAGACCGCCGCGCGGGGATCGACCAGTTCCGTCAAGGCCGGGCTGCGGGTGCCGCCGGTAGCGGTGAGGGCCAGGCGCGGCAGCAGCGCTTTTTGCGCGCTCTCCACCCGGAAATCGGCGGCGCGCAGGCGGTCGAAAGCGGCGATCAGGTCTGGGCGCCGTTCGAGCAGTTCCGAGGGAACCCCGGCCGACAGCGGCGCGGGCGGATCGGGCAAAGACGCCGTCGTCGCCAGATCGGCCGCCGGATAGCGCCCTAGCAAGACTTCCAGAACGCGAGTAACGATTTGAACCCGGTTGCGCGCAGCCGCCAACTGGGCTTCCGCATTGGCCAAGTCGGTAAGGGCCAGCCGCAGATCGAGGCCGCGCGCCAGTCCCCGGGCGAAGCGGCCGCGCACCAGGTCGACAATGGTGCGCCGGTCCCGGATCGACCGCTCGGCAACCTCGGCTTGGAGCTTGGCCTCCGCCAGTTCGAAATAAGCCTGTGCCGTCCGTGCCGCCAGGGACAGGCGCGCGGCGTGGAAATCGGCTTCCGTCGCGGCAGCTTCCTGTTGGGACGCCTGCTGGAAAGCGCGTATCCGCCCCCAGACATCCACTTCCCAGTCCAGCGTGAACAAGGCTTCGAAGGCGCCGAATTCGGTCGAGCCGAAACCCGCGCTACGCACCTGAGCGCGTTCGTAGCTCGGCGCGAAGAAAAGCTGAGGCCAGCGTCCGGCGCCATCGATACGGGCTTGCTGCCGGGCGGCCTCCACACGGGCGGCCGCGGACTTCAGGTCGTAGTTGCTTGCCAAAGCCTCATGCACCAAGGCACTCAAAGTCGGATCGGCGAATGATTCGACCCAACGCTCGGAAACCGTTTCTTGAGGGCCTGACGTTGCCGTCCAGAATGAGGGAATCCCCGCTCCGACATTTTTCGCGTCCCGATCTGGCGCCGTTCCACACCCGGCCAGAAGCGAGAGGACTAAGGTCAAGAGGGTAACCGACAACCGGACCAGGTCGATCCTACCGATAGCAAAACTCATCGGCCGGCAAGATCGTCAGGGATATTTCGCGTGTAGAGTCGACGACTCGAGACGGTTTTGCTGGGCGAGCAGGGATAGACGGGGCGTGCGATGGTTTCACATTGCGCGACGTCAATACCCAAGTGCGTCGGCACCAGTAGGAGATCGCGATCAGCGGTATCCATCAGATTCTGAATCAGCCGATAAAGTCGCTCGAAACAAATCTCGAAATAACGCGCCGACGGAAATACCCGGAATTCCGAAGACATGCCTGCATCGCGAGTTTGCGACGTAAGTTTCATCCCCCCTTATCCTCTGCTTATGAATTCAACGGTCTATCAAGTTAAGACGGATCAGCCAGCGAAAACCCGCATCGTCGACGAAAAAAATGCTGGATTCGAAGTCAGGAAGGCGAGGTTGTGAGGCGAAAACAAGATCGGACAGATGAACCTGTCGGGAAAAATGCTGGAGTGCCTATGGCGGGAAGCTTGCAGTCCGGTGTTGACCGGACGCATTGGCGATTTGCGTCCTTGTATTCATCTATGATCAGGTTGAATCGTGCATGACAATCGGCTGAACCCGTCATCGAAATTTGCAAGCGAAGGTCCAAAAAACGTATGAAGCCGTCCGAAAAGCGGCTTTCGAAAATCCTTATCTCCGAGAAGAGAGCATCTGCGCGGCAGGCAATAGGGTCGCCCGTTTTTTCCGCGCAGTTCCGATCGCACTCGTCCGATGAGCTGGTTCTTGTGCAGCCAGTGCGTCTGTTCCAGCAGTCTAATCCCTTACGCCGAACCGTACTCCGTCGCCGACGCGATGACGCAATCGTTCAGAACCTTTCGATCCGATCCAGTGCCTGCGCCAGGGTCGCAACCGTACGCTCGATGTTTTGCAACTTGTCTAAGCCGAACAAACCCAGGCGGAAAGTCTTGAAATCGGGGCTTTCGCCGCATTGCAGCGGGACCCCGGCCGCGATTTGCAGACCGAGATCGGCGAATTTCTTGCCGGTTTTGATGGCGTCGTCGCTGGTGTAGCACACTACCACGCCGGGGGCGCCGAAGTCGGCCGCAGCGACCGATTTGATGCCGCGCTCGGCCAATATCCCACGCACCCGGCGACCGAGTTCCAGTTGCTCATCGCGCGCCTTGGCGAAGCCGTAGGCTTCAGTTTCGCGCATCACCTCGCGTAAAGCGCGCAGGCCATCGGTTGGCATGGTGGCATGGTAGGCGTGTCCGCCCTGTTCGTAGGCCTCCATGATTTGCAGCCATTTTTTGAGGTCAGCGGCAAAACTGGTGCTGGCGGTGTTCTCGATACGGTCGCGCGCCGCCGGGCTTAATACCACCAGCCCACAGCAGGGCGGGGCGCTCCAGTCTTTTTGCGGTGCGCTGATCAAGATGTCCACTCCGATTTGGCGCATATCGACCCAGACCGTGCCGGATGCGATGCAATCGAGCACGAACAGGCCGCCAACCGCGTGTACGGCATCCGCCACGGCGCGAAGATAGTCATCGGGCAGGATCATTCCCGCCGAAGTTTCCACATGCGGGGCGAACACGAGATCCGGCTTCTCGCGGCCGATCGCGGCAACGACTTCTTCGATCGGCGGCGGGGCGTAGGCGGGCTGCGGTCCGGACTCGACGGGGCGCGCCATCAGGACGGTGGATTCCGATGGGATGCCGCCCATCTCGAAGATTTGGGTCCAGCGATAGCTGAACCAGCCGTTGCGGATGACCAGACACTTCTTGCTCGTGGCGAACTGGCGCGCCACGGCCTCCATGGCAAAGGTTCCGGAGCCGGGCACGATGACGGCCGTGTGGCCGTTGTGCACAGTTTTCAGGATACGCGAGATGTCGCGCATGCTTTCCTGAAACACCTTCGACATGTGGTTGGTCGCACGGTCGGTGTAGACCACCGAGTACTCAAGCAGGCCATCCGGATCGACGCTGGGTAGTAATCCAGGCACGGGTTTGTCTCCTCGTTGTTGATTTTGGCACTAATGCAATTTATGCGCCGTCTACGTTTGTGCTGATGCGCCGCTAGTACACCCGTCGAGTTCGTGGAGACGCGGTCGTAGCGGGAGCTCTGCATTGCCGAGCTCGGTGACGACCACCGCTTCCGATTGTCGGCAATACGACAAGCGCGAGCTTGCAATGGCATGGTGTAGCGCGCCAGAAGTTGTGGACGTCAACTCCGCCTTTTCCGGCGGGGGCGTGGCGGGCGCGCCGCTCATTATCCTGTTTTTGCGCATCGGATGCTCACGATACTCCGCTCAGCACTCCGGCACGTTCACCGGAATGTGTACCGCAAGACCACCCTCGGCGGTTTCTTTGTAGCGGCCATTCATGTCCTTTGCGGTCTCCCACATGGTCTGGATCACCGCATCGAGGCTGACCCTGGCGTCCGCCGGATCGCTGTCCAGGGCGATGGTCGCTGCGGTGATGGCTTTGACCGCGCCCATGGTGTTGCGTTCGATGCACGGAATCTGCACCAGCCCTCCGACCGGATCGCAGGTCAATCCGAGGTGGTGCTCCATGGCGATTTCCGCCGCCTGCAAGACCTGCTCCGGTGTACCGCCCGAAACTTCCGCCAGCCCCGCGGCTGCCATGGCGGACGAAACGCCGATTTCGGCCTGGCAGCCGCCCATGGCGGCGGAGATGGTGGCGTTTTTCTTGAACAAGGTGCCGATCTCGCCGGCAGTGAGGATGAAGCGGATGACCTTGTCTTCGTCGAAGCCGTCGACGAAGCACCAAGCGTACATCAACACCGCGGGAATCACCCCGGCGGCGCCGTTGGTGGGTGCAGTGACGACTCGTCCAAAGGACGCATTTTCCTCGTTGACCGACAGGGCGAAACAGACCACCCACCGGTCTACGTTGGCGAAATCACGGGGTTGACGCCGCAGAAGATCGGACCATTGTTCGATCGTCGTATAGTCGGCGCCGTTCAGCAATTTGCGGTGCATTTCCGGTGCCCTGCGCCGGACCCGCAAGCCGCCCGGCAGATAGCCTTCGCGGTGCACGCCGCGGAAGATACAGTGCCGGATTTCCCGCCATAGCCGAAGCGCCTCGGCGTCGATCTCGTCCCGGCATCTCCAGGCCTGCTCGTTCAAATAGGTCAAATCGGAGACCGACAAACCCAGCGCTCTGCAATTTCGCAGCAAATCCTGCCCCGAGTGGCAGGGATAAGGCGTCACGACGCGCGCCGCCGAAGCCTGCTCCATGTCATCGTCTGCGGCCACGAACCCGCCGCCCAGAGAGTAGTAGATACGCTCGAGAATTTCGCCGTCCGTAAGGATCGCCCGAAAACACATCCCGTTGGCGTGGCGCGGCAGGGTGGTCGAGCTCTCGAACACCAGGTCCCGTTCGCAGACGAAAGGAAGATTCCGTTTTCCGCCCAAGGGCAGCCAACCGCTGGCCTTGATAGCCGCGATCCGGTCCGGAATGACGGCCGTGTCGATCAGCGTGTAATCCTCGCCGGAAAGTCCCATCAACACGGCTACGTCGGTGCCGTGCCCGCGGCCGGTTTTGGCGAGGGAGCCATACAGCCGGACGGTCAGGGATTCGACCCGGTCCGGGTCGCCCAAGGCTTCCAGAAACAGCGATGCCGCCCGCCATGGTCCCATAGTGTGGGAGCTGGAAGGGCCGATACCCACCTTGATGATTTCGAACGCACTGATGGAATCCATAACTTTCGCTGCTGCGAGGAAGACGAACGGAGGAACGATTCGACGCTTAACCGGGCCTTACCATACCACGATCCGGAAATCGGCCACCAAAAGGCTCTCCGATTTCTTGTGACGCACTCGTTCGTAATACTCCGTCGCTACCGGAGAAGTTCCCCGTTTTCTAACAATGGCTCCCGTAATGGCTGTCTTCGACCGTCGAGGCAATAGAGCGTTTTTCATCCCGGTGTACGGATTCGTGTTCGGGCGGGAAGAACGTAGGTCGGCAATCCCTTGCCGACTTATCGGCTCGGCAAAGGACTTTGTCGGCAAGGGATTGCCGACCTTATATCTCGATTCTGGATTCCACAAGAGGCAGAATCTCCGACTGATCATCGGACCCAGACGCTGGGCAAGACGTTGCCGACCTTGGGCCTGAAGCCCGCGCCGTA